>ENA-UOOC01001465-UOOC01001465.1-human-gut-metagenome-genome-assembly--contig:-C48old-NODE-1465-length-19946-cov-26.037856_pt1 | contig 19946 bp, 13 predicted proteins | sample MGYA00242469_ERZ724016 | MGnify/ENA metagenome assembly ERZ724016 | reverse complement strand
GCGGCAAGGCGCAGTTCGGCGGCCAGCGCTTCGGCGAAATGGAAGTCTGGGCGCTGGAAGCTTACGGCGCTGCTTATACCCTGCAGGAGATCCTGACGGTCAAGTCCGACGACGTGACCGGCCGTGTCAAGACCTATGAAGCCATCGTCAAGGGCCACAACGTCCCGACCCCGGGCGTGCCCGAGTCGTTCAAGGTCCTGGTCAAGGAACTGCAGTCCCTCTGCCTCGATATCAAGATCCTGGGCGAGAACGGTGAGGAAGTCGACCTCAAGGACGACGATGACGACGATTCCATCTACGGCGCGGGCGTCAAGGCCCTGCCGGAGGACGAGATCACCATGGACGACGATCTGCCGAACGGCAAGGACGTCGACGCGGACGAAGCGGCGGACGCCGGCTTCGAGATCCAGGATGAGGACGACGTCTTCGGCCTGCTGAACGACAGTTATACCATGGACTCCGATGCCGATTCGGAGAATGAATAAGAAGGAGGCGGCAATACAATGAGTCATGCAACATTCAGCGCAATCCAGATCGGTATTGCTTCCCCGGAAAAGATCCGTGAATGGTCCTACGGAGAGGTCAAAAAGCCTGAAACCATCAACTACCGCACCCTGAAGCCCGAGCGCGACGGCCTGTACTGCGAGCGCATCTTTGGCCCGACGAAGGACTGGGAATGCCACTGCGGCAAGTATAAGAAGATCCGCTACAAGGGCAAGATCTGCGACCGCTGCGGCGTCGAGGTCACGCGCGCCAAGGTCCGCCGCGAGCGCATGGGCCATATCGAGCTCGCCGCGCCCTGCAGCCACATCTGGTATTTCAAGGGCATCCCGTCCCGCATGGGTCTGCTCCTCGATATCAGCCCCCGCATCCTCGAAAAGGTTTTGTACTTCGCCAGCTACATCGTCACCGATCCCGGCGACTGCCCGCTGGCCAAGAACCAGATCCTGTCCGAAAAAGAATACCGCGACATGCGCGAAAAGTATGAGGACGACTTCAAGGCCGGCATGGGCGCCGAAGCCGTCAAGGAGCTGCTGCAGCAGATCGACCTCAATGAGCTTTCCGAGCAGCTCAAGTCCGAGCTGAAGGACGCTTCGGGCCAGAAGAAGCTGCGCATCATCAAGCGCCTCGAGGTGGTCGAGTCCTTCCGCATTTCCGGCAACGACCCGACGTGGATGATCATGGACGTGCTGCCCGTCATCCCGCCCGAGCTGCGCCCGATGGTCCAGCTCGACGGCGGCCGCTTCGCGACCTCCGACCTCAACGACCTCTACCGCCGCGTCATCAACCGCAACAACCGTCTGAAGAGACTGATCCAGCTGCAGGCGCCGGACATCATCGTCCGCAACGAAAAGCGCATGCTGCAGGAAGCCGTCGACGCTCTGATCGACAACGGCCGCCGCGGCCGTGCCGTCACCGGCGCGAACAACCGCGCGCTCAAGTCCCTCAGCGACATGCTCAAGGGCAAGCAGGGCCGCTTCCGCCAGAACCTGCTCGGCAAGCGTGTCGACTATTCCGGCCGTTCCGTCATCGTCGTCGGCCCGGAGCTGAAGCTCTACCAGTGCGGCGTGCCGAAGGAAATGGCCATCGAGCTGTTCCGCCCGTTCGTCATGAAGAAGCTCGTCGAAGACGGTCTTGCCAACAACATCAAGTCCGCCAAGAAGATGATCGATAAGGGCAAGGACGAGGTCTGGGACGCGCTCGAAGACATCATCAAGGACCGCCCGGTCATGCTCAACCGTGCGCCGACGCTGCACCGCCTCGGCATCCAGGCGTTTGAGCCCGTCCTCGTCGAGGGCCGCGCGCTCAAGCTCCATCCGCTCTGCTGCACCGCATTTAACGCTGACTTCGACGGCGACCAGATGGCCATTCACGTGCCGCTGTCCGCCGAAGCGCAGGCAGAGGCCCGCATCCTGATGCTCTCGGCCAACAACCTGCTCCGTCCGCAGGACGGCAAGCCGGTCACCGTGCCGACGCAGGATATGATCCTCGGCACCTACTACCTGACCTACCAGCGCTACGATGTCGACGCCTACGACACCATCCACGAGATATTCCCGCTGCTCGAGTGCGGCAAGCTGCCGTATGAGAAGCCCATCTGGGTCAAGAACATCTGGGATGACGCCGAAGCGGAGGACTACCAGTACTATCTGCGCACCCGCGGCGCGCTGCTCGAAAACGAGACCGACCGCCCGGAGACCATCCCCGGCTCCTACCAGACGCTGGGCCAGGCTGTGGCCGCGCTGGACGCCGGCGAGATCCAGCCCGACGAGGTCATCTACGTCTGGAACATCTGGGATTCCGACGCCGATATCAAGGAAGAGAACCACATCTACGTCCGTACCGTCGGCGAATACGCCCGTCAGGCCCACGCGGCCGGCGACGTCCGCCCGAAGGAGTATTTCAAGTTCTACCACGACGAAGACGAGGCCATGATGGCTTATGCCGACGGCATGATCGCCATGCATGACCCCATCAAGGTCTGGAAAGAGCTCGAGATCGACGGCAAGAAGGAGCACCGCATCATCGACGCGACCGTCGGCCGTCTGATCATCAACGACGCCATCCCGCAGAACCTCGGCTTCAAGAAGCGCGAGACCGTCGACGACCAGTTCCCGCTGGAGATCGACTTCGTCGTCGGCAAGAAGCAGCTCGGCAAGATCATCGACAAGTGTATCCGCATCAACGGCTTCACGCAGTCGACCGAGATGCTCGACAAGGTCAAGGCCCTCGGCTACAAGTACTCCACCAGAGCCTCCATCACCGTCTCCATCGCCGATATGGAGATCCCGGAGAAGAAATACGAGCTCATCCACGAGGCGGAGAAGGAAGTCGTCAAGATCGACCGCCAGTTCAAGCGCGGCTTCATCACCAACGACGAACGCTACCGCCTGACCGTCCAGCAGTGGGAGAAGTCCATCAAGGACGTCACCGACGCGCTGCAGTCGAACCTCAAGCGCTTCAACCCGATCTTCATGATGGCCGATTCCGGCGCCCGAGGCAGCATGAACCAGATCCGTCAGCTGGCCGGTATGCGCGGCCTGATGGCAGATACGAACGGCCGCACGATCGAAATTCCTATTAAAGCGAACTTCCGTGAAGGCCTGTCCGCCCTCGAATACTTCATCTCCTCCCGAGGCGCTCGAAAGGGCATGACCGATACCGCCCTCCGTACCGCGGACTCTGGCTACCTGACCCGCCGCATGGTCGATGTCTGCCAGGACGTCATCATCCGTGAAAACGACTGCGGCTCCACCAACGGCAGCTGGAAGGGCGACTACTACGAAAAGGGCCAGCTCATCGACTCCTTCGGCAACCGCATCCGCGGCCGCTACCCGGTCTACGACATCACCGACCCGCAGACGGGCGAGCTGCTGCACTCCAAGGACGTCATGCTCCGCGAGGAAGACGCGGCCAAGTTCATCGCGCACGGCATCGATAAGGTCTACGTCCGCTCCGTCCTCGGCTGCAAGGCACGCTCCGGCGTCTGCGCCCGCTGCTACGGCATGAACCTGGCGACGAGCGAGCTCGTCAACCTCGGTGAGGCTGTCGGCATCATCGCCGCGCAGTCCATCGGCGAGCCGGGCACGCAGCTGACCATGCGTACCTTCCACACCGGCGGCGTCGCCGGCGACGATATCACGCAGGGTCTTCCGCGAGTCGAAGAACTCTTCGAGGCCAGAAAGCCCAAGAAGATGGCGCAGATCTCCGAGATCGACGGCGTTGTCGATGTCGACGATTCCCACCGCACCGCGCTTCGCAACATCACCATCACCGCCGACGACGGCGAGGTCAAGCAGTATCAGGTCCCGTACTCCGTGGGTCTGAAGGTCGAGCACGGCAAGCGCGTGCGCAAGGGTGAGCCCATCACCGACGGCGCGCTGAACCCGCACGACGTGCTGCGCATCTCCGGCATCGAGGCCGTGCAGGATTACCTGACGCAGGGCGTTCTCGCCGTGTACCGCCAGCAGGGCGTCGATATCAACGAGAAGCACATCGAGGTCATCATCCGTCAGATGATGCGCAAGGTCCGCGTCGAGGATCCCGGCGATACCACGCTGCTCAGCGGCACCGTGGTCGATGTCTTCGAGTTTGAAGACGCCAATGCGGCCGTCCAGGCCCGCATCGACGCAGGCGAGACCGAGCTGCGGCTTGCGACCGACAGCCTTATCCTCATGGGCATCACGAAGGCGTCTCTGGCAACGGAGTCCTGGCTGTCCGCCGCCTCCTTCCAGGAGACCACCAAGGTCCTGACCGACGCCGCCATCAAGGGCAAGGTCGACCACCTCGTGGGCCTCAAGGAGAACGTCATCATCGGCAAGCTCATCCCCGCCGGCTCCGGCCTCAAGGCCTACCGCGATTTCGACACCCTCAACACCCCGGAATCCATCGTGACCGAGGAAATGATCGACGACGAAAAGCTGTAACCCCCAAACAAAACCCCCTTCCCCGCACTGCGGGGAAGGGGGTTTTCTCCATGTAGGGGCGGGGCTCTGCTCCGCCCGCGGGTGCCGATCTCATCGGAACAACTGGCGGAGCAGAGCCCCGCCCCTACAGAACGCACCATCCAAGGCTCCCCTTCCAGGGGAGCTGGCAGCCGAAGGCTGACTGAGAGGTTGTCGCAAATTTGCAGCGACCTCTCCGTCTCGGCTGCGCCGAGCCACCTCCCCTGGAAGGGGAGGCTTTAGAACTGCGCACCCCAAGGCTTCCCCTATGAGGGGAAGGCAGGGGGCTTACTGCTCCAGTGCTTGCTGCACGTTGTCCCAGACGTCGGGGAAGACGCAGGACTCGATCAGGGTCAGGGCGGGGGATGGGTCTTCGTTTGCGGCCAGCGCGGCTTCGAAGGCGGAGGGGTCTTCCAGTCGGTAGATCGCGCCCGCGCCCGTCTCGTCATACAGGGCGGCGACGCCGCCGGACTCGAATTGCAGCCAGACGATGGGCTCGCCCTGCGTGTCGCTCGGCTCCGGGTCCATGATGTTGAGCGTGATCACGAGCAGCTTCGCCCGCTTTTCCGTCAGGACCTGCTGCGCCCAGCCGTCTTCCGTGCGGGTATAGGCCGTGACCGTCCCGCCGGAGAGCGTGTCGTAGGGGGTGAAGGTGTACGGGTCGGCGGGAGCCGGTTCATTCTTGTCCCAGAAGTGATAGGCGTTCAGACCGCCCAGGTCGATACTCGAGACCTCGCCGTCTGTTACGATGATGCGCAGATACAGGTCGCCCGCGCGGTAATAGAACTGCTCCCAGCTGCGGTCCACCGCGACGCCGTCGGCGGTGTCGGATTCCAGCTGCGCGTCGGGATAGGCGGAAAGCACCTCGTCCCGTGTGCTGCCGATGCCAATGCCGGTATCGAGTGTCCAGGTGCAGGGCGACGTGATCCAGATCGAGCTGAGTACGGCGTCAGGTCCATCGCGCACATCGTCGCCCACAAGCGTCAGTGACGCGTCGTGCAGGACGTCTGCGCTGCCCGAAGTGTTGTAGAACCAGCAGATCTCCTGCAGCCCGTCGCCGCGTTCCACGGCACCGCTGTTGCTGAAGGAATCGGGCCCGTCATGCAGGGACGCGACTTCCGCCTCCGTCATCCCCAGCCGCAGGCCGCCGATCTCCGTGCTGAGAATGCGTGCCGCGATCGGGTCGCTGTCTTCCCAGCCGTCGCTGGCCTCCGGTTCGCGCGGGCTCTCGGTGGCCCCGACGGCGCTGTCTGCTTCCGCAGGCGCTTCCGCAGGCGCTTCCGCGGCGGGCGTTTCCGCCGCGCTGGTGTCCGCGGTGGAGGCCGATTTGGTGCTGTTCGCGCTGCGCACGGCCAGCGGAATGGAGATGGCCAGCACCGCGCAGGCGGCCAGCGCCGCGATGGGCAGCCAGCGCGGCTTCCACCTGATGTCGGCGGCCTCTTCGATCATGCCGTCGCTCAGGTTTCCGATGCAGCGGAACAGGTCTTTCGTCGTCATACCGCGATCCCCTCCTTCAAAAGCGCGTCGCGCAGTCCCGCACGCAGGCGGAACAGCCGGGACTTGACCGTGTTTTCCGTCAGGCCGAACAGGCCGGATAAGCGCCGGACGGAGTCACCGTAGTAATACCGGCGGACGAACAGCTGCCGGTTCTCGCGCGTCTGCGTGCGCAGATACGCCTCGATCGTCAGCGTGACGGCCTGCGCGTCCAGCCGCGCGTCGACGCGCTCGCCGCCCGGCAGGCAGTCGGCAAGCTCCGAGAGCAGGATCTCCGTCCGCCCGCCGCCGCGCTTCTGCGCGCGGGCTGCCTCCCAGCGCGTAAAGGACAGATTGCGCGTGATGCGCCCGACAAACGCGCGCAGGCAGCCGGGGCGCGCGGGCGGGATGGCGTTCCAGGTGTGCAGCCACGTGTCGCTGACGCATTCCTCCGTATCCTCGTGGCTGCGCAGGATGTTGAAGGCGATGGAGCGGCAGTAGCCGCCGTATTTTTTGCCCGTCTCGGCAATGGCCCGCTCCTCGCGGGCAAAGTACAGATCAAGGATCGTTTCGTCTTCCATATCGGACCTCCTCTGGTTCTCCTGCTCATACAGACCGGAAAATTTCGCGCTGGTTGCAGGATTTTGGGTTGATTTTTTTCGCCTGCCGTGCTATGCTCACCATGCAAAAATGCATGAATTCGTTCATAAAGAACGGGAGGAAAGAGAAAAATGCAAGAGCAATTGCAAAAACTTGCAGTTTCGAAGCAGGAGGTGCTCCACTGCCTCGGCATCGTCGGAGCGGGATTTTTGTATTCGCTGGGGATCAACCTGTTTGTGGTGCCCGCAGGGCTCTATACGGGCGGGATCATGGGCTTTGCGCAGCTGCTGCGTACCTTATTTCTGCACGTGACCGGGCTGGAGCTGAAGATCGATATCGCGGGCATCATCAACTATGCAATCAACCTTCCGATTTTATGCATCGCGTGGCGGCGGATCGATCACCGCGTGGTGTTCAAGACACTGCTGTCCGTCACGTCGACGACGGTGTTTCTCTCTCTTGTCCCGCGGACGGGCATTCTGGGCGGCGATAAGCTGGCCGAGTGTCTGATCGGCGGCATGCTCTGCGGCTGCGGTATCGGCATCACGCTCTGGATGGGCGGCACGTCGGGCGGCATGGACGTCATCGGCATGATGCTCCTCAAGCGCGGCTCGCATACCTCCATCGGCCATGTGAATCTGATCTGGAATCTGGCGCTCTACGCCATCTGCGCAGCCGCGTTCAACCTGTCGACGGCGATCTATTCGATCCTCTTCTCGTTCATCTCCACCACGGCGATGGATAAGCTGCACATGCAGAACATCAACGTCGAGGTCACGGTCGTCACCAAGATCCTCAGCCCCGAGATGGAGCACGAGATCCTCGTTGACCTGCACCGCGGCATCACGCGCTACGAGGGCGTGGGCGAATACACCGGCCAGCCGGTGCACATCTTCTACATCCTCGTCACCAAATACGAGATCAGCCGCCTGCGCGCCATCGTCTGCAAACACGACCCCCACGCGTTCATCGTCGCCAAAGACGGCGCGGTGGTCTATGGAAATTATAAGCGAAAGATCTGAAATAAGCAACCGAACGCCCAGAGGCTCCCCTTGCAGGGGCCGATTCCCCCTATCAGGGGGAAATGTCCCGAAGGGACAAAAGGGGTAGGGATGCTGGCGCGTAGTGCCTGAGAGGTTGTCACAAATTTGCGACTGCCCCATGTCTCCGACGGCCCTATCTTTTCTCTCGCAAGAGAAAAGATAGGGGAGAAAAGAGTGCTTGGTTGCGTTTGGTGCTTCCTGCCTCTGATTTCAGGTGAGTCTCAATGTTTCAGACGTCGTTCCACACGATAGTCACCTCACGGGCGTATTGGTACGCGCCGCCTGATATGTAGGAATCAGTTTTATGAGTCGTTGCCTTTGAATATTTGCAGCAAATAGAAGGTGCAGTCTGAGTTTGTCAGACTGCACCTTTTTGCGGGGAGGTTTTATGAATCTGCAGGCTCCAAGGCTCCCCTTGCAGGGGAGCTGGCAGCCGAAGGCTGACTGAGAGGTTGTCACAAATTCGAAACGACCTCTCCGTCTCGGCTGCGCCGAGCCACCTCCCCTGAAAGGGGAGGCTTGGGATTTGCGCCCCCCAAAGGCTTCCCCTATGAGGGGAAGCTGTCAGCCGTTAGGCTGACTGATGAGGTGGGCTGCGCCGCGTAGACGCAACTGCCCCCACCTCATCCGTCACGGCTTCCGCCGTGCCACCTTCCCCTCATAGGGGAAGGCAGGGGGCGGTGTACGACCTCCCTCCGTAGGGGGAAGGGCCTTTTACGACGCCTGCTCGAACTGGCTGTTGTAGAGGGCTGCGTAGAAGCCGCCCTGCTGCATGAGGGTCTCGTGGGTGCCGCTTTCGATGACGTCGCCATCCTTCATGACGAGGATGAGGTCGGCGTTTTTGATCGTCGAGAGGCGGTGGGCGATGACGAAGCTCGTGCGGTTTTCCGTCAGCTGATCCATCGCACGCTGGATGAGAAGCTCGGTGCGCGTGTCGACGGAGCTCGTCGCCTCGTCGAGGATGAGCATGGGCGCGTTCTGCAGCATGGCGCGGGCGATGGTCAGCAGCTGCTTCTGCCCGGCGGAGATGCTCGTGCTCTCAGACAGGACGGTGTCGAAGCCCTCGGGCAGAGAATGGACGAATTTATCCAGCCCGCAGGCGCGGCAGACCGTCTCGAGCTGTGCGTCGGTCACGCCGGGGAGGTTGTAGGCGAGGTTTTCACGGACCGTGCCCTCGAACAGCCACGTGTCCTGCAGCACCATGCCGAACAGGCGCTGCACGTCCTCGCGCTGGATGTCCGTCGTCGGGACGCCGTCGATTTTGATGCAGCCGTCCGTCAGCTCGTAGAAGCGCATCAGCAGATTGACCATCGTCGTCTTGCCCGCGCCGGTGGGGCCGACGATGGCGACCTTCTGGCCGGGGGCGACGTGGGCGGAGAAGTCCTTGATGATGATCTTATCCGGGGAATCCGGGTAGCTGAAGCGGACGTGCTCGAAATCGACCGCGCCGCGGATCGGGCGGGGCAGCTGCGGCTTTGCCTGCTCGTCCGGCAGCTCCTCGCTCGCAAGGAAGTCGAAGATGCGGTGCGCGGAGGCAGAGGCCGTCTGCAGGTTCGTCATACCCTGCGCGATCTGGGTCAGGGGTGAGGTGAACAGGCGCACGTACAGGATGAACGAGACGATGACGCCGATGTCGATGATGCCCTGCAGGGCCAGAATCGACCCCAGCACGCACACGGCGACATACGACAGATTGCCGATGACGTTCATGAGCGGCTGCATGATGCCGGAGAGGAACTGCGAGCGCCAGTTGGCGTCGTAGACCGCGTCGTTGAGCGTGTCGAACTTCTCCCCGACGGGCGCTTCGGCGCGGGAGATGCGCACGACCTCGTGGCCGGAATACATCTCCTCCACATAGCCGTTCAGCGCGCCGAGGCTCTCCTGCCGGGCGGTAAAGTACTTCTGCGAGCGGGACATGATGAGCACCGTCAGCAGGAGCCCCACCAGCGTGATGCCCAGCGCGGCCAGCGCCAGACGCCACTCGGTCACGAACATCATGATGAGGCAGCCGATGAACTGCGTCGCGGCCGAGATGATCGTCGGCAGGCTGTTGGTCAGACCCTGCTGGAGCGTGGAGACGTCGTTGGTGATGCGGCTGAGGATATCGCCCTGCGCGTGGAAGTTAAAATACTTCTGCGGCACGCGGTTGATCTTTTCCGACAGCTCGCCGCGCATCCGGTAGGACATTTTGAGCGTGACGCTCGCCATGATATAGTGCTGGATGAAGCCGAACAGCGCGCTCAGCCCGTAGATGACGGCCAGCAGTACGCCGACCCTTGCCACCGCGGCAAGGTCGATGCCGCCGACCAGACCCTCGGACATGAGCGTCGCGATCTTACCGACCTGATCCGGCCCGATGATGGTCAGCACGGCGCTGAGCGCCGCCAGCACCAGCGCGAGAAGGATCACGCCGAGGCTCTTCTGCAGATAGACCGTCAGACTGCGCAACGCGCCCTTGAGGTCTGTTTTTTCCGTTGGACGCATGTTGGGTCTCATTTGGATGCGCCTCCTTTTTTGAGTTCTTCCTCGCTCAGCTGCGACATGGCGATCTCCCGGTAGACGGGGCAGGACGCCATCAGCGCGTCATGCGTGCCGAGCCCGGCGATCTCGCCGCGGTCGAGGACGAGGATCTGATCCGCGTGGCGGATGGTGCTGATGCGCTGGGCGACGATGATCTTCGTCGTGCCAGGCAGCTGCTTTGCAAGCCCTTCGCGCAGGGTCGCGTCGGTCTTATAGTCCAGCGCGGAGAACGAATCGTCGAAGATCAGGATCTCCGGCTTTCTTGCCAGCGCCCGCGCGATCGACAGCCGCTGCTTCTGCCCGCCGGAGACGTTCCGGCCCAGCTGCGCGATGGGGTGCGCGGCCTTTTCCGGGTAGCGGTCCACGAACTCTGCCGCCTGCGACAGCTGCAGCGCCTGCTGCAGTGTCTCGTCGGTATCCGCGGCTTCGCTCTGGCCGAAGAAAATATTGTCCTGCACGGTGCCGGAGAAGAGCACGGCCTTCTGCGTCACGTAGCCGAGCCTGTCGTACAGGGCGTCAAAGGTATAATCCCGCACGTCGACGCCGTCGACCAGGACGGTGCCCTGCGTCGCGTCATAGAACCGCGGGATGAGGCCGGCGAGTGTCGTCTTGCCGCTGCCGGTCGCGCCGATGATGGCGAGCGTCTGGCCGCGCTCGACGCGGAAGCTGATGTGCTCGAGCTCGTCGGCGGCTGCATGGGGATAGCGGAAGGAGACGTCGCGGAATTCGACCGTGCCGGTCTCGCGCCCTTCGGTCTTCGAGCCTTCGACGACGTGGGGCTTCGTGTTCAGCACCTCGTTGATGCGCTCCGCCGAGACCTGCGCCTGCGGCAGCAGCATGAAGATCATCTCGAGCATCATGAACGACATGACCACGTACGTCGCATACGTGCTGAACACGAGCACATTCGTGAACATCGTCAGCCGCCCGGCCATATCCGTCCGCGCGATCGACTCGACCAGCGCCGCGCCGACCCAGTAGATGGCGAGCGCGAGACCGTTCATGCCGAGGCCCATCGCGGGCTGCAGCAGGGCGAAAAGACGCTGGTTTTTCAGCTGCAGGTCCATCATATCGCGGCTCGGGCCGTCAAATTTTTTGTTCTGATAGTCCTCCGCGCCGAAGGCGTGCACGACGTTGATGCCGGTCAGATTCTCCCGGGCGACGCGGTTGATCTCGTCCGTCTTCTTCTGCACCCTGCGGAACCGGGGCAGGCAGCTCGACATGATGAGCAGCACCAGCGCGACCAGCGCCACGACGAAGCCCGCCGTCACGGCCGAGAGCGTCCAGCTCTTGCCGAGGATCTTGATCACGGCCCACACAGCCATGATCGGGGCCTTCATGAGCATCTGCAGGCCCATCGCGACGATCATCTGGATCTGGGTGATGTCGTTGGTCGTGCGCGTGATGAGGCTGGGGACGGAGAAGGTCTGCATCTCCTCGCTGCCCGCGTCCATCACGTGGTGGAACAGGTCGCGGCGCACGGAAAAGCTGAAGCCCGCAGCCGTCCGCGCGGACAGATACCCGCAGCCGACGGCGAGCACGGCGCTGCACAGCGTGCACAGCAGCATTTCTCCGCCGACGGACAGGATATCGCCCGTGCTGCTGCCGGGCGTTTTGATGAGCTTGGTGAGCTCGGTCATATAGTCCGGCAGCCGCAGGTCAAAATAGACCTGCCCGACGACCAGGACCGCGCAGAGCAGCGCCATCAGCGCTTCGCGTCTGCGCATACGTTTGAGTAGCTGGATCATGGGTTCTGGATCTCCGTTCTTTTGGATTTTTCGGCGCGGATCTGCTCGATATTGCGGTCAAAGATGGCGACGCAGCGGCGGAAGTGCGCCAGATCTTCCGCGCTCAGCCCCTCGGCCAGCCGGTCGGCGAAGGCCCGCTGCAGCTCGCGCCCCTCGGCGACGATGGGCTGCGCCTGCGCGGTCAGCACGAGCGCCGTCTTGCGCCGGTCGCCGGGGACGGGCTGGCGGAGCAGATAGCCCTCGCCCACGAGCCGGTCGATGTGGAACGACACGAGCGCGGGCTTCATCCCCCGCATCCGGCAGATCTCGCCCGCCGTCTCGCAGCCGGGGTTGTTGGCCAGAAACAGCAGGATGTCGGCCGCCGCCGGCGGCAGCCCCGTCGACGCGCACAGCGGCGCGATGGCGGTATGGTAGGCATCGGCGAATCTCGCCGCGTTGGCAAACATGACAGAAGCGGTCAGCATCGGTTCCGGCATACAAAAGACCTCCAATATCGAACTGTTCAACATTGAACTAAATTATAAGCAAAAAAAATGAAAAGTCAAGGAACGTTTTGTGAACATTCCTTGACTTTTTTGATAGGAAGCTCAGCTCTCGCGCTCGTCGCGCACGAACATCAGCGCGAAGCTCACCAGCAGCAGCCCGCAGCAGCGCCGCGCTCAGAAGCACGATGTTGCCCGTCTGCGCGTTGGCAAAGACCTGCGCGCGGCAGATATAGGTATAGGCGTCCTGAAAGCCGCCCGAGAGCGTGACGAACACGGCCGCATGGAACGTGTCGGACATCTGCCCGTGAAATCTGGTTTTGAGGTGCAAGTCGCCCGCCTCCTCTGCGTTTTTCTGCGTGCCGGACTTGACTTTGCAACGATTGCAGGGTTTATCATACGGGGCAAAAGGGAGGGATCCGGATGGAAAAGAATCTGACGACCGGCAGCGTGGGCAGGCAGCTGATCGGGTTTTCGCTGCCGTATCTGCTGTCTTACCTGCTGCAGACGCTCTATGGGATGGCGGACCTGTTCATCATTGGCCAGTATGAGGGCGTTGCGGGGACGACGGCCGTCGCCGTCGGCTCGCAGGTCATGCACATGCTGACGGTCATGATCGTGGGGCTGGCGATGGGCACGACGGTCTCGATCGCGCGGGCCATCGGCGCGGACGACCGGCCGCAGGCCGCCGCGGCCACGGGCAATACGGTGACGCTGTTTCTGTCGCTCTCGCTCGTGCTGACGGCCAGGCTGCTGCTGCTCCGCCGCCCGATCACGGCCGTCATGTCGACGCCGGAGGCGGCGGTCGAGGGGACGGTCCGCTATCTGACGATTTGTTTTCTTGGCATTCCGTGCATTACGGCGTATAATATCCTCAGCGCCAGCTTCCGCGGCATGGGCGATTCCAAAAGCCCGATGATCTTTATCTTCATTGCCTGCCTGGCCAATATCGCGCTTGACTACCTGTTTATCGGCGCGCTGCACCTTGGTCCTGCCGGGGCCGCGCTCGGCACGTCGCTCTCGCAGGCCATCAGCGTGGCGATCAGCCTCGCGGTGATCGTGCGCAGAAGGACCATGCCGCTGGCAAAGGCGGACCTGCGCCCGCAGAAGCCGGTGATGGACGCGATCTTGAAGATTGGCGTCCCCATCTCCGTGCAGGACGGGTTTATCCAGATTTCCTTCATCGTGATCACCGTCATCGCCAACCGCCGTCTGATGGACTACATCCGCGCAAACCACCTGCAGCCGGACGGCTTCTCCCGTGAGATCACCCTGATCGACTACGGCCTGACGAACGACACCGAAAAATTCGTCACCGAGATCACCATCCCCGTCCGGGAAGCATGAGATCCCAAGGCTCCCCTTCCAGGGGAGCTGTCAGCGAAGCTGACTGAGAGGTTGTCGCAAATTTGCGATTGCGATATGTCTCCGACGGCCCCTTCTTTTCCGTCTTGCCGGAAAAGAAGGGGGAGAAAAGGGGCGCTTGGTTACGGTTTGGTGCATACTGCATCTGAATTTAGGTAAGGCCCTGGTTTTTAGATGTCGTTCCACTCGGTGGTCACCTTACGAGTGTCTGACTACGCGCCGCCTGATACGGGGGTATCAAGTTTGTGACTAGTTACCTTAGAACGACTGCCGTAAATAGAAGGTGCAGACCCAATTTTCTGGTCTGCACCTTTTTGCGGGGAAGTTTTATGAATTTGCAGGCACCCAATGCCTTCCCCTACGAGGGGAAGCTGTCGGCTGCAGGCTGACTGATGAGGTGGACAGCGCTGCGTAGACGAAACTGCCCCCACCTCATCCGTCACGGCTTCGCCGTGCCACCTTCCCCTCATAGGGGAAGGCATAAGCTGCGTCTCACACCTGATCGAGGAACTGTTTGACGAAGTAGAGGGCGGCGCCGATCAGGGCGGCGTGCTTGGGGTAGCGGCTGAGGTGGAGGTAGGCGCCGGCGGCGTCGAAGGGGTCGAGCTGGGCGAGCTGGTCGCGCAGCTGCGGCAGATAGGGCTCGAGGAACTTCGCCATGAAGCCGCCGAGTACAACGTCGCAGTCGAGCGCGAGGCGAATGTTGTGGATGCCGATGGCAAGATGGCGCAGATAATCGTCCAGCAGCGTCCGGTAGGCGCTGTTGCCGCACTCGACGCCGAGGAAAAATTCCCGCAGCGTCACACCGGAGACCTCCGTCAGCCGCGTGGCGGAGCAATAGGCCTCCAGACAGCCGCGGCGGCCGCATTTGCACGGCAGCCCGCCGGGCTCAACGCACATGTGGCCGAATTCGCCGCTACGGCCGTTGTCGCCGGTGAACTGCGCGCCGTTGACCAGCACAGAGCCGCCCACGCCGTCCTCAATGGACAAAAAGGCGATATTTCGCGTGCCGGGTGAGGAGAACCACTCGGCAAAGCCGCCGCAGGTCCCGTCGTTTTCCAGCCGCGTGGGGTAGGGGATGGCCTGCAGGAGCTGCGAAAACGGTACGTCGCGCAGCGCCAGCGTCGGCGCGAAGAGGATCGAGCGGCTCTCCGCGGAGATGACGCCCGCGAGCGAAACGCCGACGCCCAGAAGCTTCCCCCGGTCGACCCCGTTTTCATCCAGAAACCGCTCGAGCTGCGCGGCGAGGAACGCGCTGTAGTCCGGGTCGGAGACGTCCTTTTGGTGGCGGACGTCCTTATAGCCGAGCTCGCGGCGGCTCAGGTCCGTCAGGATGAAGCGCAGCCGCTGCCGCGTGATGCACACGCCCGCGGAGAGCCGCGCGTCCGCGAGGATCGAAAGCTGCGTGGCCGGCCGCCCGCCGGAGGACGGCTGCATGCCCGCCTCACCGATGAGCCCGGCCGCGGCCAGCTCCGTCAGGTTCTGATAGACCGTCGGCAGGCTGAGGCCCAGGGCCGCGGCGATCTGCTGCTTGGAGCAGGGGACGCCCGCCTCGTACAAATACCGGTAGATGCTGCTGCGCGTCTGCCTGCGGCGGGCGCTGATGGTCTGGTCGAGGGCAGAGACCTCCGCCATGCCGGTCACCTCCAAAATTCTTGTAATACTGCCTCTATTTTATCAGAACTTTTGCAAAAGTCAATACGTGAATTTTTTAAAAGAAAAAGATGACGTGTAGAATATACGAAGATTTCCATGCGATTTTGAGCAGTACCAACAAAAATTGAAAAAAATTCGCGCAGGTGATTGAATTTTATAAAAAAGAATTATAAAATCAGTTCATAAATGTTGCGGCGCAGTCTGCCCCCGGCGGCTGCGGCGGAAAAGGAGGCAGCCATGTATTTTATCGGTATCGATCTCGGCACGTCCGCGTGCAAGCTGCTGCTGGTGGATGAAGCCGGCGCGATCGTGAACGAGGTCACGCACGAGTATCCGCTCATCTTCCCACACCCCGGCTGGTCGGAGCAGAAGCCCGAGGACTGGTGGAGCGCAGTTGTGACCGGTGTTCCCGAGCTGCTGCGCGGCTTTGACGCAAGTGAAGTTGCAGGCATCGGCTCCGGCGGGCAGATGCACGGCCTTGTCGCGCTGGATGAAGCCGACAACGTCATCCGTCCGGCGATTTTGTGGAACGATGGGCGCACGTCCAAAGAAGTCGACTATCTCAATAACGTTGTCGGCAAAGACAAGCTGTCCTCGCTGACGGCCAACATTGCCTTCGCGGGCTTCACCGCCCCGAAGCTCCTCTGGATGCGCGAAAACGAGCCGGAAAACTTCAAAAAGATCGCAAAGATCATGCTCCCGAAGGACTATTTGACGTACAAGCTCACCGGCGTCCATGCCTGCGATTACTCCGACGCCTCTGGGATGCTGCTGCTCGACGTGCAGCACAAGCGCTGGTCGAAGGAAATGCTGGAGATCTGCGGCGTTTCCGAATCGCAGATGCCGAAGCTGTTTGAGAGCTTCGAGGTCGTCGGCACGCTGACGAAGGAAGCCGCGCAGACGCTGGGCCTGCCGGAGACCGTCAAGGTCGTGGCTGGCGCGGGCGACAATGCCGCGGCGGCGGTCGGTACCGGCACGGTCGGCGCGGGCGGCTGCAACATCAGCTTGGGCACGTCCGGCACGATCTTCATCTCGTCCGACAAATTCGGCGTCGACCCCAACAACGCCCTGCACGCCTTTGCCCACGCCGACGGCGGCTATCACCTCATGGGCTGCATGCTCTCTGCCGCGAGCTGCAACAAGTGGCTGTGCGAAGAAATTCTGAAAACGTCCGATTTTGCGGGCGAACAGGCGGATATCACCGATGAAAAGCTCGGTGAGAACCATGTGTACTTCCTGCCGTATTTAATGGGCGAACGCAGCCCCATCAACGACACAAATGCCCGCGGTACGTTCACGGGCATGACGATGGACACCAGCCGGGCAGACCTCGTGCAGGCTGTCCTCGAGGGCGTGGCGTTTGCCATCCGCGACTCGTTTGAGGTCGCGAAGTCCCTTGGCATTGCCATCCCGCGCTCGAACGTCTGCGGCGGCGGCGCGAAGAGCCCCCTGTGGCGCAGGATCTTCGCCAACGTCCTCGGCATCCCCCTCGATATGGTCAAGACCGAGCAGGGCCCCGGCTACGGCGCGGCGATGCTCGCCATGGTCGGCTGCGGCAAGTTCGCCTCTGTGCAGGAGGCCGCCGACGCCCTCGTCGAGACCGCGTCCACGACCGAGCCGGACGCCGCCCTGACGGCCAAATACGAAGCCCGCTACCAGAACTTCAAAAAGCTCTACCCCGCGCTGAAGGGTTTCTTCGCCGCGACGGTATAAGGAGGAACTATGAAAATTTATTCTGTTTATACGGATGAATTTAAGCTCTACGGGAAGATCCTGCAAAACTATGATACGCAGCCTCTCATTTCCGCAATGCGGACAATTCCCATGCCGGAGAGTGGAACGGCCTATGAGCCGTCCATCTCTGCATTGGAGGAAAGCGGCATTTTTGATGCGATGCAGAATCGAGCCTACGGCGGGATGCCGGTTCAAATCGGCATGTGCTGGGGCTACAATACAAAGCTCAATTGTCTCGAATACCACCGCGACAGCGAGGTCAATGTCGGAGAAACCGACTTCGTGCTGCTGCTTGCCAAGCAGGATGAGATCGAGGACGGCAAGTTGGATACCTCCAAGGTCAAGGCATTCCGTGTCCCGGCAGAGATTGCTGTCGAGGTTTATGCCACGACGCTTCACTACGCGCCGTGCCAGATTTCAAGTGAGGGCTTCCGCGTGGCGGTCGTCCTGCCGAAGGGCACGAACACGGAAAAGCCCGCGTTTGAGCCGCAGAGCGAAGAAGATACATGGATGACCGCCCGCAACAAGTGGCTGCTGGCGCATCTGGAATCCAGTGAAGCAAAGTCCGGCGCACACATCGGCCTGACCGGCAAAAATATCGATATTACCGAAAACTAAGGAGGAAAGGTATCATGTTTGAAAACATCCCCAATGTCAAGCTCGGCCTCATTGCCGTCTCCCGTGATTGCTTCCCGCGCACGCTCTCCGAAATGCGCCGCGCGAACATCGCCAAAGCCTGCGAGGGCGGCGTGTACGAATGTCCCGTCACCGTCGAGAACGAAGCCGACATGCTCAAGGCCGTCGCCGACGTCAAGGCCGCGGACTGCAATGCCCTCGTCGTTTTCCTCGGCAACTTCGGCCCCGAGACTCCGGAGACCCTCATCGCCAGGTATTTTGACGGTCCGTGCATGTTCGTGGCTGCCGCCGAGGGCGACGGCGACCTCATCAACGGCCGCGGCGACGCCTACTGCGGCATGCTGAACTGCTCGTACAACCTCGGCATGCGGCACCTCAAGGGCTACATCCCCGAATACCCGGTCGGCACGGCTGCCGATATCGCAAAGATGATCGCGGACTTTATCCCCATTGCCCGCGCCGTCATCGGCGTCAAAAACCTCAAGATCATCACCTTCGGCCCGCGCCCGCAGGACTTCTTCGCCTGCAACGCGCCCATCAAGGGCCTGTATGAGCTCGGCGTGGAGATCGAAGAGAACTCCGAGCTGGACCTGCTCGTCTCCTACAAGGCCCACGCGGGCGACGCGCGCATCCCCGCCGTCTGCGAGGATATGAAGCAGGAAATGGGCGAGGGCAAGTACTACGCCGACATGCTCGAGCGCATGGCGCAGTTCGAGCTGACGCTGCTCGACTGGGCAGAAAACCACAAGGGCGCGCGCAAATACGTTGCGTTTGCAGACAAGTGCTGGCCGGCCTTCCCGGAGCAGTTCGGCTTCGAGCCGTGCTATGTGAACTCCCGCCTTGCCTCGCGCGGCATTCCCGTGGCCTGTGAGGTGGATATCTATGGCGCGCTCAGCGAGTACATCGGCGCCTGCATCTCGAAGGATGCGGTAACGCTGCTGGACATCAACAACTCCGTTCCCGCCAGCCTCTTTGACGCCGAGATCAGGGGCAAATTCAATTATCAGCTGACGGACACCTTCATGGGCTTCCACTGCGGCAATACCCCGAGCTGCAAGATGTGCGCCGACCGCGCCATCAAGTATCAGCTCATCCAGCACCGTCTGCTCGAGCCGGCTGGCTCCGAGCCCGACTTCACGCGCGGCACACTCGAGGCAGATATTGCGGCAAGCGATATTACGTTCTATCGCCTCCAGTGCGATTCCGACGGTGTGCTTCGCAGCTACATTGCAGAGGGTGAAATTCTGCCGGTACATACGGGCAGCTTCGGCGGCATCGGCATCTTCGCCATCCCGGAGATGGGCCGCTTCTACCGCCACGTCCTCGTCCAGAAGCGCTACCCGCACCACGGTGCGGTCGCCTTCGGCCACTACGGCAAGCTCCTGTTCGAGGTCTTCAAGTTCCTCGGCGTGGGCGATATTGCCTACAACCAGCCGAAGTCCCTCCCGTATCCCACGGAGAATCCGTTCGCATAAGCAAAACCCAGCCCCTCCCGCACGGGAGGGGCTTTTTGCCGGAAAAGCCTTCCCCTATGAGGGGAAGGTGGCACGGCGCAGCCGTGACGGATGAGGTGGAGACACCTCATTTGCGCGACTGCGCCCACCTCATCAGTCGCCTTGCGGCGACAGCTTCCCCTCATAGGGGAAGCCATTGGAGTGCGCAGTTCCCAAGCCTCCCCTGGAAGGGGAGGTGGCTCGGCGAAGCCGAGACGGAGAGGTCGTATCAGATTTGTGGCAACCTCTCAGTCACCTTCGGTGACAGCTCCCCTGGGAGGGGAGCCTTTCCCCGCAAGAAGGTAACATCTATCCGGATTTCATCCGCACCTTCTATTGATAGCAGTCGTTCTAAAGCAACTAGCTGCAAATCTGATTCCCCCGTATCAGGCGGCGCGCAGCAGAAACTCGTAGGGTGACCATCGTGTGGAACGACGTCTAAAACATTGGTTCTTGCTTAAAATCAGAGGCAGCATGCACCAAACGCGTCCAAGCACTCTTTTCTCCCCTATCTTTTCTCTTGCGAGAGAAAAGATAGGGCCGCCGGAGGCGCGTCAGAAACGACCACGACGGAACGAGCCGCCGCAAGCGACGTCTCTTATCCTCTGTGCTCGTTTCTTCCTTTCCAAACCGCAAACTGAATTTGCGGTTTGGGTTTTTCCCTGCAGATCTGCAGCAACCTCTCAGTCAGCCTGACGGCTGCCAGCATCCCTACCCCTTTTGTCCCTTCGGGACATTTCCCCCTGATAGG
>ENA-UOOC01001450-UOOC01001450.1-human-gut-metagenome-genome-assembly--contig:-C48old-NODE-1450-length-20137-cov-7.915646_pt1 | contig 20137 bp, 16 predicted proteins | sample MGYA00242469_ERZ724016 | MGnify/ENA metagenome assembly ERZ724016 | reverse complement strand
ATTTTGAGCGAGGTCCAGTCCGTCTGTGACCGGGTTCTCATCATTGCCCACGGCAAGCTGGTGGCCCAGGGGACGCCGGAGGAACTGGCCGCCCAGCTGACCGCGAAGGGAACCATCACCGCCACGGCTCAGGGCAGCCGCGATGCCGTTGTGGCCGCTGCATCCGCTGTGCCCGGCCTGACCGATGTACAAGTCACCGACGAAAAGGGCGGCGAGGTCAGCTTTACCGCCGTCAGCACTGCGGGAACAGACCTGCGCGGTGCACTCAGCCTGGCGCTGGCCCAGGCGGGTTGCCCGGTGCTGAGCCTGAGCGCCGAAACCATGAGCCTGGAGGATGTGTTCCTGCAGCTGACCGAAGCCCCGGACGCGGCAGGGGAGACGACCCCCGCACCCGAGACGCAAACCGAGGAAAAGGAGGCGAACGGCGATGACAGCAATCTTTAAGCGTGAGGTCAAAAGTTACTTTACCGGTATGATCGGCTGGGTCATAGCGGCGGTCAGTCTGTTCTTTTTGGGACTGTACTACACGAACCGCAACCTGCTCTACGCCTCGTCGGATTTCGCGTCGGTGCTCTACACCATGACGATGATCTTGCTCTTCCTGCTGCCGGCCATCAGCATGCGCAGCTTTGCCGAGGAACGCAAGAATAAGACCGACCAGCTGCTTCTGACCAGCCCGGTCAGTATCCCGGCCATCGTGGCGGGCAAATTTCTGGCCGAGGTCGCCGTGTTCGCCATCCCGCTGGCGGCGGCGGTGCTCATGCCGCTGATTTTAAAAGCCTTCGGTACGGTATCACTGGTGGCAGCGTACAGCGCCCTGCTGGGCTATGTCCTGCTGGGCGCAGCCTGCCTGGCCGTGGGTACTTGGATCTCGGCTTTGACCGAGAACCAGATTCTCGCCTACCTTGCCACCTTCGGTGCGCTGCTCGTCGCTTATCTGATGAACGGTATCAAAACGATGTTCACCACCGGCAACCTGCTGGCGTTCATCGTGTTCACCGTGGTGCTGCTGATTGCGGCCATCCTCGTGGGCGTCATCTGCAAGCGGCTGACGGCAGGCGCTGCGGTGTTCTGCGTCGGCGCGGTCGTGCTGTTCATCCTGTTCCAGCTGCGCCCAGCGTGGCTGCTGGCGGCCTTCAACGCCGTACTGTCGGCGCTGGCCCTGTTTGAACCCTTTGCGGACATCGTGGGCGGTATGTTCAGCATCCCGGCCATTGCCTACTATCTGTCCGTGATTGGGCTGTTCCTCTTTTTGACCGGGCAGGCGCTGGAACGCCGCCGCTGGAACTAAGGGGGCGATTGCTATGAAAAAATTGAACTTGAAACTCCCGCAGGGCGGCAGCAAACGCGCCCTGCACAGCGGCCTGTACGCAAGCGTGCTGGCCGCCGTGGCGCTGGTCGTGGTCATTCTGCTCAACCTGGTTATCCGCGCCCTGCCCACCAAATACACCCAGTACGATATTTCCACGACCTCGCTGTTTACCTTGAGTGAGACGACCGAGAACCTGCTGCATGAGCTGAACGCCGACGTGACGGCCTACTACCTGGCCGAGAGCGGGCAGGAGGACGACAACATCACCCGCCTGCTGGACCGCTATGCGGGCGAGAGCAGCCATTTCAGCTGGCAGCAGCGCGACCCGGTGCTCTACCCAACCTTCGCCCAGCAGTACGACGGGGCCTCCACCGGCAGTGTCGTCCTCGTCAGCGGCGACAACAGCGATGTGCTGTCCTATAACGATATGTACGAGTTGGATCTGGAGAGCTACTACTCCACCGGCAGCGCCAATTACAGCTTCCAGGCGGAAAACGCCATTACCTCCGGCATTGCCAAGGTCACGCGGGAGACGTCCTACCAGCTGTATGAGCTGACCGGCCACGGTGAGGCGGCGCTGTCCAGCGACTTTACCGACACGCTGAACAACGCGGGCGTCACCACTGCCGAGTTGAACCTGACCACGGCGGGCAGTATCCCGGCGGATGCCGCTGCGGTGCTCATCAATGCGCCCGGGGCCGACCTGACCGACGCAGAAACAACGATTTTGACTGACTACGTTGCAAACGGCGGCAAGCTGTTTGTGGCCACCGACTTTACCACCGACACGCCCAACCTGGACACGTTGCTGGCCGCCTGCGGCATGGCCCGCCAGCCGGGTCTTTTGATCGAGACGGACACCGACCACTACCCCTATGGCTACCCTCAGACCTACCTGCTGCCCACGCTGGCCAGCAACGAAATTACGGCGGGTGTGTCCCAGAATATGATGGTCTACACCCCCATCGCCCAGGGCATCACCACCGATGAGGACAGCGAGTTCAGCTTTACCGATCTGCTGACCACCGGCGACGCAGCCTACTCGATGGAGAACTACGCCACCGCCGAGACCGCCCAGAAAGCCGACACCGACCCTGAGGGCACCTTTGCTGTGGCCGTGGCGGCGGAGAACGTCACCACCGGCGCACGGGTCGTCTGGGTCAACTGCCCGAACCTGTTGCTGTCCAACATCAACCAGGCCGTCTCCGGCGGCAACGCGCAGTTTCTGGGCAGCGTCGTCAACTGGATGAATGGCGAACAGACGACCGCCGTCATCAGCGCTAAGAGCATGAGCGCGGCCTCGCTGAGCGTGCCGACCTCGGCCGCACTGCCGCTGGGCGTGCTGTTTACGCTGGTGCTGCCTATCATCTGCCTGATTGCGGGTGCGGTGGTTTGCGTCGTGCGCCGCCGCAGATAAGGAGCCGCCATGAAAAACACAAAAAAGATGCTGCCGCTGGTGGTGCTGATCATTGTCATGGCGGTGCTGGTCGTGCTGCTGGCCGTATTGCAGCGCGGGGACGATACCACCGACGCGACGCTGCCGCTGTGCAGCTTTGCGGTGGAAGATATCGACCGCCTGTCCTACGCGGGCAACAACCAGGATGTGACGTTGGTCAAAAACAGCTCCGGCGACTGGATGCTGGAATCCGACCCAACATTGCCGCTGGACCAGACGAAAACCGCCAGCCTTGTAGAGAGTTACGCCAACCTGACCGCCCAGCGCAAGCTGGAGGGCAGTGACCTGACCGACCTGCCCGAAAAGAGCGCTACCCCCCAGATGACCATTGCCATCGGCGCGGGAGAGGAGAGCGTCAGCCTGACCGTGGATCAGCTGAACAGTGTGGCCGATGTCTATTACGTCTACGACGACACCGGCGCGGCCTACACGGTCAAACGCAGCGATTTGGCTACCTTGAGCAAATCTGCCCGTGACCTGTACAAGGCCCAGACACTGACCGACAAGACGCTGGATGATGTGGTGTCGATGCAGATGAATGACCTGGACTTCACCCAGACTGACGGCAGCTGGACGCTGACCGACGATGCGGGCTACGCCCTGAACCAAAGCAGCGTCAAAAAGATGGCCAACACGATCTTACAGATGCAGACGGCATGGACCATCACGACGCCAGACGCAGACAGCGCCTACGGCTTGGATGACCCGGACGTGACCACAACGCTGACCTTCACCGACGGCACAAGCCTGACGGTGCGGTTTGGCACGGAGGCCACCGACACCACCGACAGCCTGTGCTACCTTGCCAGCGACGCCGCGCCTACCGTGGTGTATGAGGTGAACGCCGACCACAAGGCGGCTTTTGCCGTGACGAAGGAGACGCTGCATGATGCCACCGCCACCGCCGAGACGGCAGCGACCACCGACGTGGTAGCCCAGTACCCGGTAGGCGGCGAGAACGACTACGCCGCCAGCCTGCCGGACTAACAGATACAAAAGAGAGGGAGATGCTGTCCCTCTCTTTTTTCTTGCCCCGGCAGGAGAAATATGCTACTATACATATAAGGTAGTGCCATTGCAGGGGCCGGGTATGCCCGGCCCGCACGTGTAAGGAAGATGCCCATTTATCCGTTGATTTGCAGGGTGGGACGCCTCGCCCCGCCGCGCCTTCCCACAGCCGCCCCCTCGAAAACCGAAAGGAGAACTCTGCCCATGAAAACCCTCCTTCCTATCCTTGCTGCTCTTCTCCTTACCGCTTGTGCCTCCGCCTCGGCCTCCACGGCCACCCCCGCGCCAACAGAAACCCCCGCCTCCACGGCCGCAACCCTGACCCTCGAACAAAAAGTCGGTCAGCTTTTCATTGTCCGGCCGGATGCCCTCGATTTGACCCTCTCCCAGGAGACCATTGACGATCCCAGGGCCGACGGTGTGACCCAAGTGACCGACGCCATGCGGGAGACACTGCAGCAATACCCGGTGGGCGGCATCTGCCAGTTTGGCAAAAATATCGAGTCACCGTCCCAGCTGGCGCACTTCAATAAAGACTTGCAGGCCGCCAGCGCCACGCCGCTGTTCATCACGGTGGATGAGGAGGGCGGCATGGTCGCGCGGCTGGCGAACAACGACGCCTTTGACCTGCCCCGCTATGCCAGTGCCGCCGCAGTGGGTGCATCGGGCGATCCTGAGAACGCCCGCGCTATGGGGCAGACCATCGGCGGGTACCTGAAAACCTACGGCTTCAATATGGACTTTGCGCCCGATGCTGACGTGAACACCAACCCCGATAACCCCATCATCGGAGAGCGTGCTTTCTCGTCGGATGCCGCCACCGCTGCCCAAATGGCCGCCGCTGCGGCGGAGGGCCTGCGGCAAAACGGCATCCTGCCCACGCTCAAGCATTTCCCCGGCCACGGCGATACTGCCGAGGACAGCCACACCGACCTGGCTGTGACCTACAAGACCCGCGAAGAACTGGAAAACTGCGAACTGCTGCCCTTTGCGGCGGATACCGGCCTGCACGCTGTCATGGTGGGGCACATCGCCGCGCCGAACGTGATCGGCAGCGACACCCCTGCGACCCTCTCGGCGGAGCTGATTGCGATGATTCCCGACGCAGAGAACACGCTGATCGTCACCGACTCACTTTCGATGGACGCCATCACAAAAGCCTACACTCCCGGAGAGGCTGCCGTCCAGGCCATCCAAGCGGGGTGTGATGTACTTTTGATGCCAAACTCCCTGCAGGAAGCCTACGATGCTGTCCTTGCCGCTGTGCAAAACGGCACGATATCCGAAGCCCGCCTTGACCAAAGCGTCAACAAAATCCTGCATTATAAACAACAATTTGCAGTGTAGGGGCGGGGCTCTGCTCCGCCCGCATCTGACGCACGCTATAATGTATAAACGAGGTACCCTATGTCCAACACCATCTGGGCCGTCGATGGCTCTTTTTTCGCTCAGCGCGTCTCGGGCATCCAGCGCTATTCCATTGAGTTGCTGGCCGCCCTGGATCGCATTGTGCCGCCCGATTTTGTGGAGATCGTCACCCCGCAGGGCGTGACCACCCCGGCCTACCAGAACATCCGGGCCGTGCCCTTCGGCACCCGCCGGGGCCTTGCCTGGCAGCAGCTGGATTACCCTGAATATTTAAAGCGGCGCGGAGCCAAGGGCCTTGCTACGTGCAACATTATTCCATGGTTCGGCTTCCGCGGCATTGCAGTCGTTCACGATGTCTGCTACCGTGCCCGGCGCGATTTTTATACGTCCGTCCGCGACCGCCTGAGCGCCGCCTGGCACTGCCTGCAATACCGCCGCATTGCCCAAAAGGCCGAGCGCATCATCACGGTGTCGGAGTTTTCCAAATCTGAAATTCACAAATATTACGGTGTGCCGCTGGAAAAAATGAACATCGTCTACAACGCCTGGCAGCAGATGCAGCGCCTGACACCCGATGACGGCATTTTTGCCAAGCATCCGCAGCTGCAAAGGGGTGCGTACTATTTCAGCATGGCGAACCTGCTGAAAAACAAAAACTTCCCCTGGGTGCTGCGCGCGGCCAAGGCAAAGCCCGACGCGGTATTTGCCATTGCGGGTGGCGGTAGCCTGGCCGCCGAGGCCGAGCGCCTGGGGCTGGCCGACCTGCCCAACGTGCTCTACCTCGGCTATGTCGCCGACGGTGAGGCCAAAGCGCTGATGGCCCACTGCAAAGCGTTCCTTTTCCCGACGCTCTACGAGGGGTTCGGTATCCCTCCATTGGAGGCCGTCGCCTGCGGTGCGCCTGAGATCATCGTCAGCGATACCCCCTGTATGCGCGAAGTCTACGGCGACTGCGCCGCCTATATTGATTTGTGCACCAACCCCGGCGATGTTTCTGCCGTCACCCCGCCCGCCGCCGCCCCTGCCGCCCTGCTGGAAAAATACAGCTGGGACAAAAGCGCGGCGAAACTGCTGGAAATTCTGGAAAGGTAGGGTGTAAGCAGTGACAGACGAAGAAGCATTGAAAAAATTTTTGCTGGATATTGATTGCCTAAATGAACTGCTGCCGTGGACAGGAAAATTTAATCTGTTTGATGTGCTGAAAATTTCGCGGGCCGAAATTCGCCACAGCAATATGCTGGCGTGGCTTTTGAATGCAAATGAAAACCATGGCATGGGTGATGCGTATGTAAAAGCGCTGGTGCAAAAACTGGTGGCGAATGATAGTGCTGGGCGGTACGATGTGTTCCAACTGGCATTGATGGATTTTTACAGCTTTACAGTACAGAGGGAGTGGAGCGATATAGATATTTTGCTCACCTCCAGCGAAGAAAAAACACTGATAGCATTTGAAAATAAGGTTGGTGCGCATGAGCACAGTGACCAACTGAACCGGTATCGAAAAATCCTTGAAAAAGCGTACCCGGACTATTGCAGAATCTATCTGTATCTGACACCAGACGGGGAATTGCCGAGTGATGAAGAGTACTGGGATGTGATGACCTATCTGGATATTGTTGAAACACTGGAAAGTGTTTCAGGCGGTATCGACTTGATTCCGGATGTGCGGTTGATGATTGACAACTATATAGCGATTATCAGGAGAGATATTGTGGACGACCAACAGTTGATAGAGATATGCGATAAAATATACAAAAAACATCAAAAAGCACTGGACCTCATATTTGAACACCGCGTGAATAACCGCGGGCAAATCGCAGCGGCGGTCAGAGAAACCCTACAGCAGATGAGCGATGAGGGTAGTATCGTTTTTGACGAAAATTCAACGGATTCCTGGCTGTGCTTCCACACAAAAGAAATGGACGCAGTACTGCCGCCGCTGTCTGCAAACAATGGGTCATGGGGCAACAGCAACATCTATAACTATTGGTTTGGCAGAACGGATGAATCCCTTTCGCTTGTCTTTGAACTCGGCGGCTGGAATTTGCCAGAGGACAGAAAGAAAATTCAAAATAAAATTATAGACATCGCAAAACCAAACGACAAAAAGCGGGAAGGTTATCGGTACAAGCGTGTTTATTCAAAAAAATATGGGATTGATACCGAAAATGATTTGCAGACAGAAGTCCGTGAACAGGTGATAAAGGCGGTTTTGGATCTGAAAATCTGGGAGAAAAAGCTCCTTGTAAAGGTGCAACAGAACTAAAAAAGGGGGCACAGCTCGGAAATGAGTTGTGCCCCTCAGTATGTCAAAAAATGCTTTCCACCGTCGTAGAGAATGTAGAGGCAAACAATGTTCGTACACAGGAGCCTCGACTACATTTATAAGTTAAGATGAGTTTTTACCTCATTCCATATTTCCTGTCCAGACTCCTGTATTGCAGCGCCTCGGACAGATGCGCTGCGTCCAAAACTTCACTTCCGTCCAAATCGGCCACGGTGCGGGCTACCCGCAAAATGCGGTCATAGGCGCGGGCGCTGTATCCCAGCCGTTCAAATGCGCCGCGCAAAATTTTCTCGGCGGCGGGGGTCATGCGGCAGTAGCGGCGCAGCGCACTGGAAGGCAGCTGCGCGTTGCAGCGCACGCCGCGCAGGGCCTTGTACCGCTCCCGCTGCAAGGCGCGGGCGGCCATGACCCGGGCGCGGATGTCGGCACTCGGCTCGCCGCCTAACTCCGACGCCAAATCGTCATATTCCACCGGAAGCGCTTCAACGTGCAGGTCGATACGGTCCAGCAGCGGCCCCGAAATGCGCCGCCGGTAGGCATCCACGGCACTGGGCGTGCAGGTACACTCCCGCGTCGGGTGGCCTAAGTAGCCGCACTTGCAGGGGTTCATGGCTGCCACCAGCATAAACTTACAGGGGTAGGACGCCGACCCATGCACGCGGCTGACCGTGACTTTGCCATCCTCCAACGGCTGGCGCAGCACCTCCAGTGTGTCGCGGGCAAACTCCGGCAACTCATCCAAAAACAGCACACCGTTGTGGGCCAGGCTCACCTCGCCGGGGCGGGGCACAGACCCGCCGCCCACGATGGCGGTGGAACTGACACTGTGGTGCGGGCTGCGGAACGGCCTTTCCCTGACCAGTCCCGCGCCGCCGCGCAAAAGCCCGGCCACCGAATAAATCGCGCTCGTTTCCAACGCTTCCTCATAGGTCAGCGGCGGCAGAATGCCCGGCAGCCGCTTTGCCAGCATGGACTTACCGGTACCCGGCGGGCCGACCAACAGCAGGTTGTGCCCGCCTGCGGCGGCAACCTCCATGGCGCGGCGGGCTTCGCTCTGCCCGCGCACATCGGCCATATCCGGCCCCAGCCAGACGCCGTTCTCATCGTACCCTTCGGGCGTGGCCGGAGTGATGGGATCCGCGCCGCACAGGTGCAGCACAACATCCTGGGCACTGCGGGCAGGGTAGACGGTCAGCCCTTCGGCCACAGCGGCTTCGGCAGCGTTCTCGGCGGGCAGAAACAGCTCCTTCACGCCGTTCTGCACAGCGGCCATCGCCATGGGCAGAACGCCGGTCACGGGGCGCAATGTGCCGTCCAGGCCCAGCTCCCCTAAAAACGCCCGTTCGCCGCCGGGGACGGGCAGCTTGCCCTGCGCGGCCAGAATGCCCACGAACACCGGCAGGTCATATACCGGCCCGGTCTTGCGCACGTCGGCGGGGGCCAGGTTGATGGTAATACGGCTGGCGGGCCACTCGTAGTGCAGGTTCTTGATGGCGCTGCGCACCCGCTCGCTGCTCTCCTTCACCGCCGAATCCGGCAGGCCCACCAGATTGAACTGCGGCAGCCCGCCGGACAGATCGGCCTCCACCTGCACGATGTACCCGGCTAACCCGGTCACGCCGAGGCTTGTCACTTTTGCATACATAGGCGGCTCCCTTTACAGTTTTTCCACGCCGGGAATCAGCGCGGGGTCATACATGACTTCGGAATGGTTGTCCAGCACAAGCTCCCGGTGCAGCAGCTGCCCGGTCTGTGCGTCCAGTGTCTCCTTGTAAATCTTCGACACACGGTAATATTTGCCGCCCTCTTTTTGGAAGTGGTGCCCTTCCTCCACAATGCGGTAGCGGCAGGGCAGGGGGCGCTCACAGCGCAGCTCGGCGTAGAGATTGTCCTCATCGCACCACAACAGCAGCTGGAACGTCTGGTCCGTCTCATTTTTAAAACGGTAGTCGCCGTTATTGTAAAACACCGACGTGCCGGAACTGAACGGCACCCGCGGCCCCTCGTCGGGGGCCAGCGCGTCGGAGTGCTTGTGGAACTCGGTCACGGTCAGAGGGCTTACCAGCACAACGCGGTGAATCGTGTTTGCCAGGTTGCACAGCCCGCCGCCGATGCCCGGCAGAATATGATTACGCACCAAAATCCGCCCATCCCGGTAGCCTTTGCGCTTGGTCGTCTTGCCAACCCGATGCCAGAAGGAAAACGTCTCGCCCGGGCGGATGAGAATGCCGTTGAGCCTTTCATTGGCAAGGCGGATGTTGACGGCCTTGTTCTCCTGCAAGACTGGGTCGATGCCCTTGCCGCGCTTGATGAGGTGCGAACTGTACTGCGCCACTATGCAGGGCAGAGGCGCGGTATCCTGCGTGTCGGCATAGTTTTCCTGTGCGAAAAAATTCTTGATATGGCGCTTGCAGATTTCCTTTTGCAGCGCAATTTTGTAACAGGTCGGGCTGATATCGCAGAACATGAAACTGCCTCACTTTCCTATGCCGTCCAGACGGCCCCGGCGGCGCGGGTCACGGTGGTAAAACCAGAGGATGGCTTTTTCCAGCACACGCTTTTTGCCATAGTGCGTCTCGCCGGGCAGCCGGATGAAATCCACCAGGATGCTGTCCAGCCCGGCGCGGTTCGCGCCGCGGATATCCCGGAACACCTGGTCGCCGACGCAGACGACCTGCTCGGGCGGCAGGCCCAGCATGGCGCAGGCCCGGCGGTAGGCAGCGGGGTCGGGCTTGCCCGCCTCGGCAATAAAAAGCGTGCGGATATTGCGGTTGAATCGCTCGATGCGCGCGGCAGAATTGTCGGAGAGCAGCAGTGTTTTCAGCCCCAGGCTGTGGATATGGCGGAACAGCGCGTCCACCTCGGGCGTGGAATCGTCGCCGTGGTGGACAAGAGTGTTGTCAATGTCAAACAAAATGCCTTTGTAGCCCAGCGCGGCCAGCTTTTCATAGTCGATGGCAAATACGCTGGGAACATGGGTCGTGGGGTACCAACGCTCAAGCATACGGGGCCTCCATATAGTCGCAGACGGTGTTGATCTGGTCGGTGATATCCCCGCCAAAAGCGTGCGCAAAAAAGGCACTGCCGATGGTGAAATACGCGGCCCCGGCAGCTTTGATTTCATCCAACCGGGCAAAGCTGTTCACACTGCCCGCCAGGCAGATCGGCGCATGGACCGCCGCGATGAACGCACGGTTCAGCGCCGCCGCGTCGCCGGTATAGCGGTAGCCCAGCAGATCAATGCCGTCCACGCCCTTGGCTAAATAGCCCTCGGCCTCGCAGATCATCCCCGCCGGGGTACCGTGCAGGATAGAGGGACGGCCAGAAATTTGCCCGACGAAGGGCATATACCGCAGCCCATGGGCGCGGCAATAAGCATGGACGGCGTCAGAGTAGACCGTACCCATCAGGATATCACACCCGCAGGCAGCGGCCATTTCGGCCCCGCGCAGGCATTCTGGCTCAGTGTAGGCGACGACCTCCAAACAGGTCGTCTTGCCGCAGGCTTTCATCCGGGCAAACAGGGCCTGCATCTCGGCGAAGGGAAGCCCTTCCTCTTTAAAGCCCCAATACCGGGCGCGGGTGTGCTGACACCGGGCAAAGACTGCGGCGGCATCGGGCACAGTGACGTCGTTGTGAGTCAGCATGACGATGAGTTCAGGCGTATGTTTCATATGGGTCCACGGCTTTCCTTGGATATAATCATCGATGCGCAGAGCAGATACCTTCACTATACACTGGAAAACGCCGTTTGGCAAGGGCGAAAGGCGAAAGAAACTGTAAAAATCAGGCAAAAATAAACAAAATTCGATTGACAGAGTACGGCAAAGTTGGTATATTTAGAGTATACCTAAGTTAGTATTTCCTATGGAAAGTGAAGGTGTTTTACTTATGTATCAAGATATGTATGAGCGCTGGCTCGCCGCAGAGCTGGACGACGCCGACCTGAAACCTGAGTTGGAAAGCGTCAAGGGCGACGATGCCGCCATCCAGGACCGCTTTGCCGTGGCCCTGAAATTCGGCACCGCCGGTCTGCGCGGCGTCATCGGTGCAGGCACCAACCGCATGAATATTTACGTTGTCCGCCAGGCCACCCAGGGCCTTGCCAACTGGGTCAAGACCCAGGGCGGCAGCCAGACCGTTGCCATCAGCTATGACAGCCGCATCAAGAGCAACCTGTTCGCCAAGACCGCTGCCGAGGTGCTGGCCGCCAACGGTATCAAGGTCCGCATCTACAAGGCCCTTATGCCGGTTCCCGCGCTAAGCTTTGCCACCCGCTACTACAACTGCAACGCGGGCATCATGGTCACGGCCAGCCACAACCCCGCCAAGTACAACGGCTACAAGGCCTACGGCCCGGACGGCTGCCAGATGACCGATGACGCCGCTGCCATCGTTTACGATGAGATCCAGAAGACCGATGTGCTCACCGGCGCAAAGTACATCTCCTTCGCCGAGGGCGTGGAGCAGGGCCTCATCCGCTTTGTGGGCGACGACTGCAAGAAGGCCCTGTATGATGCCATCGAGGCACGTCAGGTGCGCCCGGGCCTGTGCAAGACCGCCGGCCTGAAGCTGGTGTACAGCCCGCTGAACGGTTCCGGTCTGGTGCCGGTCACCCATGTGCTGAACGATATGGGCATCACCGATATCACCATCGTGCCCGAGCAGGAGTACCCCAACGGTTACTTCACCACCTGCTCCTACCCGAACCCCGAAATTTTCGAGGCCCTGAAGCTGGGCCTGAATCTGGCCACCGAGACCGGTGCCGACCTGATGCTGGCCACCGACCCCGATGCCGACCGCGTGGGCATCGCCATGAAGTGCCCGGACGGCAGCTATGAGCTGGTCTCCGGCAACGAGATGGGCGTGCTGCTGCTGGACTACATCTGCGCCGGCCGCATCGAGAAGGGCACCATGCCCAAGAACCCGGTCGCTGTCAAGTCCATCGTGTCCACCCCGCTGGCCGACGCTGTGGCAAAGCACTACGGCGTGGAGATGCGCAATGTGCTGACCGGCTTCAAGTGGATCGGCGATCAGATCGCCAACCTGGAAGCTGCCGGTGAGGTCGATCGCTTCATCTTCGGCTTCGAGGAGAGCTACGGCTACCTGGCTGGCCCCTATGTCCGCGACAAGGACGCCATCATCGGCTCCATGCTGATTTGCGAGATGGCCGCCTACTACCGCGCCAAGGGCTCCTCCATCAAGGAAGAACTGGAGCGCATCTACGCCGAGTATGGCCGCTACCTGAACAAGGTTGACAGTTTCGAGTTCCCGGGCCTGTCCGGCATGGACAAGATGGCGGGCATCATGCAGGATCTGCGCGACAACCCGCCGAAGGACTTTGCCGGTGACAAGGTCGTCAAGGTCGTTGACTATAAGAAGCCCGAGGAAACCGGTCTGCCTGCCGCCAATGTCCTGATCTATACGCTGGAAAGCGGCGCAACCGTCGTCGTGCGTCCCTCCGGCACCGAGCCGAAGATCAAGACCTACTTCACCACCAAGGGCAAGGACCTTGCCGAGGCTGAAGCCAAGAAGGAAAAGCTGGCCGAGGCCTGCAAGCCGCTGCTGGCGTAAAATTTAGGATAGCGTAAGTAAGCGCACCGTGTCTGTTTTTGGACGCGGTGCGCTTTTTTGTCGCCGCCCATGTAGGGGCCGGGCATGCCCGGCCCACGCGTGTAAGGCAGACGACCGCCTATGCGGGGGACCTTGACCCCTCCGCGGGGCGTCGAGGACACCGCCCCCCTACACAAATGCTGCCGTAGACTATCCCGCTATTTGTAGGGGAGAAATTCATCCCTCCCGCGCACCTCTCCACCACTGCGCACTTTCCCCAAAAACTCCCCCAATAATTCGTCACCCATGCTACTTGACAATACAATTCTACACTTGTAGAATAAAATCAAATCCAACCTTCTACAACTGTAGAATCAAAAGGAGGCCCACCATGTTCCTGCCGCTTTTCATCGCCTTTCTGGTGCAAGGCCTGCTGCTGGGCCTTGTGGTGCTGGCCCTGCTGGCTGCAGCCCCCAAGCTGCAAAAACGGTATGGCCCGCGGTGGCTCTGCCGCCTGTGGGTGGTGCTGGCGGTGCTGTTCCTCGTGCCGGTTCGGGCACTTTTGCCCCAGGCCCCGGCGGCGGTGACGGTCAGCGCTCAGCCGTTTTATACCCAGATGACCGCCCTGACGGAGGAAACCACCACGAAGCCCGCCGCCAACGTACCCTACCGCACGACCACCGCCGACGACAACACGATGCATTACATCGTGCCCCGCGCGGAACTGCAAACCGGACGGCGCACCGTGCTGGAACGTCTTGCCATCGATACAAACTGGGGCAACCTGGCGGCCCTCGCGTGGGAGCTTGGCCTTACCGCCGTGGCGCTGTACCAGTTCGGCGGCTATGCCGTCTGGCGTATTCGCGTGGGCCGCAACGCGCAGCCGGTGGCTAAAAGCTGGCGTGACGCCCTGCCGCAGGGCCAATGCCCGCAAATGCAGGCCACGCCGCTGGTGCGCAGCCCCATGGTGGCGGGGGCGCTGCATCCCGTCCTGCTCGTCCCTGCGGGCGAAGCCCTCAAGGGTGCGGAATGTATGCTGGCCCATGAACTGACCCACATAAAACGACATGACGTCGCGAAAAAGCTGCTGCTCACGCTGGTGTGCATCCTGCACTGGTACAACCCGGCTGTCTGGATGCTGGCCGCCCGCGCGGGCCGTGATATCGAGGAAGCCTGCGACGCCGAGACCCTGCACGGCCGCGACGCTGCTTACCGTACGGCCTACGCCGATGCCCTGATGACCGCCGTGCGCCGCAGCCGCGGCCCGGCTCTGACCAGCGGTTTTGCGCTGAACAAGCGCCAGTTCAAACAGCGCCTTGCCGCGCTATGGGACACTGCCCCCAAACGCCGGGGCCGCACTTTGCTGGCCGCACTGGCCCTGACCGCCTGCTGCGCGGGCGGCCTGGTAGCCTGCCAAATCACCGACACCCCCGCGCAGGAAACCGCAGAACCCGCGCCCACTGCGACGCCCTCGACAGAAGAAGCCCTTGCGGAGATCAAGGATATCAACCGCCAGCTGCCCACGGAGCAGCAGCTCACCGCCATACGGCGCGTGGACAGCTACTTCTGGGACGAGTGCCTGCCGACCCTGTGGGGCTACAAGTTCAACGGCGGTATGACCTCGCTGGTCGAGGACCCCGCCACCGAAAGCGCCGAAAATGAAAATCTGGCCGCCATTTTGCAGGAACCCCGTGCGGACGGCACGACCTGGCAGGACTTTCTGAACGCAGGCAAAGGCACGTTCGCCAAGGTGAACTTTGAAGCAGAACTCGAGCCGGAAAAACTTTTCTTAGGCCCACAGTATGGCGAGGGTAATTTTTATATTTATATCGCCGTGCCCTATGACAAGAGCGAACCCTGCGAGCTTGTCAGTGGCTGGCAGCAGAACAACACCGGCGAAGTGGCGCACTTCGGCACAATCGACCCCGCGCGGGAATTGCGGCTGACCAACCGCCAGTACCGCACCTTGGTACACCAGTGCAACGCGCTGGCCCAAGCGGGGGCGCAGAACTTTTTTAACCCCGACGATTGGCCGCAGGACGAGCTGGAAACCTACCTTTATTACCGCAACCAGTATTTTTACGGCGAGGCCGACGCCCTGATGATGCTGAACGTTGATTTTACCGGGGGTCGAGATTGGAACAGCCTGCCGTACTTTTTGACCTACGATGAGTTGAATGCGCTGGATTTCACCGCGCCCAAGACCGACGCCATCCCCGACTACGTTGTGGCCGAGGGCGACGACTGCGGCGTATGGGCGTTCACCCGCGACGGCGACTACCTGACCGCCACGTGGGCAGGCGTGCAGGAATATATCTTCTATGTCTACAACGGCGACACTTCCGCCCTGCAATACGATGCCCGCACGGTCATTGCCGGCGGCCGCAGCCTGGATTAAAAGGAGACGCCCATGCCAAAAATCAAACGCCTGCCCGATGCAGAGCTGGAAATCATGAACGCTTTGTGGGATGCCGCCGTGCCCCTGACCGCCGCCGAATTGGAAACCGCCCTGCCCGGCCCGCCCCGCGCCCGCACCACGCTGTTGACCCTGCTGGCCCGGCTGGAAGAAAAGGGCTGTGTCAACCGCGAAAAGCAGGGGAGGGGGTACCTTTACACCGCAACCCTGATCCGCAGTGAATACCTGCCCGCCGAGAGCAAAAGCGCGTGGCACCGCCTGTTCGGCGGCAGCCCCCGCAGCTTCGTCGCCGCCCTGGCCGAAACCGATGCCCTGACCGATGCCGACATAGACGAACTGACGGCGTATCTGGAGGAACTGAAAAAAGAGAGAAAATAGCGTAAAATTTGTAGGGGCGAGCACTGCTCGCCCCTACTTGCAATTCTCCCTCAACTTGTAGTATAATAATATGTCCTATAGTATCTGCAAGTGAGGTGACGCGCTATGCCCGGTGATCTGCATACCCATACGACCTACTCCGATGGCTCGACCCCGGTGGACAAGCTACCGTTTCTGGCGGCCTGCGCGGGGATGACCCACCTGGCGGTTTCTGACCACGATTCCATCCAGAGCGTGCGGTACGCCTACGCCCATCCGGTGCAGAACGGCGTCCACCTCATCCCGGCCACTGAGCTGACCGCCTACGACTATGAGCGCGCCCACCGCGTCCACCTGCTCTGCTACTGGCCGGACGACTGCGCCCCGCTGGCGGATTTCGCCGCCATGATGGCCGAGCGCCGCCTGACCGCTATGCTGCAAAGCTGCAAGGAGCTGGAACAAATCTGCCCCCAGTTCCGCACCGAGGAAGCGCTGGAACTCGCCAGGGACAGCGGCACGCTGTTCAAAGCCCAGGTCATGCGGGTGCTGTGGCAGTACGGCCTGGCCGACGGTATGTATAATACGGTATACAAATCGCTTTTCGGCCTGAAACCTGTGCGCGGGCGCATCCTGCACACGCCCCGATATGAGCCTGTGGACACCGTGCTGGAGGTCATCAAGGCAAGCCGCGCCGTGGTCGTGCTGGCCCACCCCAGCGTCTACCACAGCATGGAGCTGGCCCGGGAGCTGATCGCAGCCGGGCGGCTGGACGGCGTCGAGATCAACCATCCCCGCAACACGCCGGAGGACAAGGCCGAGCTTGCCCGCCTGGCAAAAGAAAACGGATTGATCGTTACCGGCGGCACGGACTACCACGGCATCAACACCGTGACCCCGCGCCCGGTGGGGGCATTCTCCACCAGTGACGAAATGATTGCACGCATCGGCGACATTGCCAAGGCGCGCAAGGCAACCTGGAAAAAGGCAAAATAAAAGAGCAATAAAATTTAAGGAGCAATGCATCATGACTTACACGTACAACAACAAGGGCACCTGTTCCGTCCGCACCGTCGTGGAACTGAACGACGACCACACCATCAAGAGCGTGCAGGTTCTTGGCGGCTGCGACGGCAACCTGAAGGGCATCGCCAAGCTGCTGCCCGGCATGAAGGCCGAGGACGCCATCGCCCGCATGGAAGGCACGACCTGCGGCCGCAAGCCCACCAGCTGCCCCGACCAGATCGCCCAGGCATTGAAGGGCGCACTGGCGGAGATGCAGTAAAAAGCCTTTTCCCCGCGGGGCTGCACCCGCAGGTGCGTGTCGGAGCGCAACCGCCGCAGGCGGCTCTTAGCGCGAAGACTGAAGGTGGCCGAGCTGGCGAGGCCGGATGAGGGCAGGCTTTTCAGTGGCATCCCCCGCAGACAGGTGGTGCCGGCAGGCTTTGCCCTCATCAGTCTGCTTCGCAGACAGCTTCCCCCGATGGGGAAGCCTTTTGACGTTGAAAGGAGCTTCCCATGGACTGCTTCCATTACCCTCTCGATACCGAGACCCTGCTGCGGAAAAAGCGCAAGCTGCGGCGTGAGCTGCTGGCCCAGAACCCCCACCCGCTGCACAAAAAAATCGCCATCCTCGGCGGTTCGACCACCAACGAAGTGGCCGACCAGCTGGGGCTGTTTCTGTTGCAATACGGCATCGAGGCAGAGTTTTACCAGAGCGAGTACGCCCAGTACTGGCAGGACGCCATGTTCGGTACGCCCGAGCTGGACGACTTCCACCCGGATGTCATATACATCCACACCAACTGGCGCAACCTGACCGCCTTGCCCACCACCGCCGACAGCGAAGCCGATATTGATGCCATGCTGGACGCGCAGTATGCCCATTTTGAGACAATGTGGCAGGCGCTGGAGCAAAAATTCGCCTGCCCGGTCATCCAGAATAACTTTGATAGGCCTAATTATCGACTCATGGGCAACCGCGATATCTGGGATCCCCACGGCCGCTCCAATTTCATCAGCCGTCTGAACCAGAAATTCTACGCCTACGCCGCATCGCATGAACATTTCTATATCAACGATATCGACTATCTTTCCGCTGACTACGGCCTGACCGCCTGGGGCGACGCCTTCTTCTGGCATATGTACAAATATGCCATGTGCCTGGACGCTATCCCTTCGCTGGCCAACAGCGTGGCCAATATCATCAAGTCCTTGTACGGCCGCAACAAAAAAGCGCTTGTGCTCGACCTGGACAATACGCTCTGGGGCGGCATCGTCGGCGACGACGGTGTGGACGGCCTTGCCATCGGCCCCGAAGTGCCCGAAGGCCAGGTCTACGCCGAGTTCCAAAGCTACTGCAAGGCGCTGAAATCCATCGGCGTTATCCTGGCTGTCGACTCCAAAAACGACGAGGCCAACGCGCTGGCGGGCCTGAACCACCCGGACGGCGTGCTGCGCCCCGACGATTTTGTCGCCATCAAGGCCAACTGGGAGCCAAAGGACTTGAACCTCAAGGCCATCGCGTCCGAGCTGAACCTCGGCGCGGATAGCTTTGTTTTTGCCGATGACAACCCGGCAGAGCGCGCCATCGTGGCCGCCCAGGTGCCCGGCGTGGCAGTGCCCGCGCTGGACGGCGCCGAAAACTACATCAAAACGCTGGATCACGGCGGCTACTTTGAGGTCACGGCCCTCTCGAAAGAGGATTTGAAAAAGACCGAACTCTACCACCAGAACGCCGAGCGCGCCAAGGCCCAGGCGGCTTTCACCGACTACGGCCAGTATCTCGACAGCCTGGAAATGACCGCCACGGTCAAGGGCTTTGAACCACTGTACATCCAGCGCATTGCCCAGCTCACCAACAAGTCCAACCAGTTCAATTTGACGACGCTGCGTTGTTCCGAGGATGATATCCACGCTATGGCCGAGAATGCTGCCTATATCAGCCTGTGCGGTAAGCTCGTGGATAAGTTCGGCGATAACGGCATCGTCACCGTTGTGGCGGGCCAGCAGCAGGGCGGCGCACTGCATATACGCCTGTGGCTCATGAGCTGCCGCGTGCTCAAGCGCGGCATGGAGGATGCTATGATGGACACTCTCGTAGCCGAGGCCGCCGCCCGCGGCATCAAGACCATTGTGGGCTACTACTATCCCACGGCTAAAAACGCTATGGTGCGTGAATTTTACGCTCAATTCGGCTTTGCCAAGACCGCCGAGGATGCTGACGGCAATACGACCTGGACGCTGGATGTGGCCGCCTACGCGCCGAAGCACCCCCACATGAAAATTGAACGCTGATAGGAAAAACGCTATGAAACACTCCTTCCTGCAAAAAGCGGCGGCCGCCGCGCTGTTTGTGCTGCTTACGGCGGCACTGCTGGCGGCTGCGGATTTTCTGCTGGTGGATGACGTACACTCCTACTCCCGTGTGATGCTGCAAGAATTGTACCGGGATGCGGGCAATATCGATACACTGTTCCTTGGTTCGTCCCACTGTTACCGCAGCGTGGATCCCGCCGCCGTGGACGCCGCGCTGGGCACCCACAGCTTTAACGCCGGGTCGTCCCAGCAGCTGCCGGACGGCTCCTACTATATGCTCAAAGAAGCCGCTGCGCAGAACGACCTAAAGACCGTATATCTTGAAATGTTCTACACCGGTTACAACGAAAGTGCATCCAGCAATGTGCCGCTGGCCTGCTACTTGCTGGTCGACCACATGAACGCCCTTTCGCCCAACCGTTATGAGTACCTGTGGGAGATGGGCGGCTTGGCGGCTTTTGCCGATCTGCTGCTGCCCGCCCGCCATGGCATAGCGTCGCTGTCCGGGATGCCTGCGCTGTGGCAGGCCAAGCTGGCCGACGGCTACACGACGGACAGCTACCGCTATGTAACCTACGAGGACAGCGGTGAGGCCTACCGCGGCCGGGGCTTCGTCTACACCGCGGGTATCCCGCAGGACGGCTTTGCCACGCTGCTGAATGTCGACCCTGACGCGCCGCTCTCTGACTTTGGCTGGGAATACCTGAACAAAATTACCGATTTTTGTCAAGAAAACGGCATCCAACTCGTGCTGTTCACGGCTCCGCTGCCCAGCGGCTATCTGTACAACACGCAAAACTACCAAGCCTATGTGGATGCCCTGCAGGATTTTTGCACCGCGCACGCGGGCCTGGAATACTGGGATTTCTCCCTCTACCGCCTGCAGCGCGATCTCAATTTGAAAATTGAGGACTTCTCCGATGCGCACCACCTGAACGGTGCAGGCGCGGAAAAGTTCACTGCCATCCTCTGCCAAACGATTCAGGAACGCGCGGCAGGGAAGGCCGTGGACGAAATTTTCTACCCCACGGTGGAAGAAATACTGACACTAACGCCGGATGAATC
>ENA-UOOC01001447-UOOC01001447.1-human-gut-metagenome-genome-assembly--contig:-C48old-NODE-1447-length-20171-cov-5.243438_pt1 | contig 20171 bp, 23 predicted proteins | sample MGYA00242469_ERZ724016 | MGnify/ENA metagenome assembly ERZ724016 | reverse complement strand
TACAGCCATCCCGATAATAAGCGGCTGCGAGATCGACGACAGTATGCAAAGGATTATCGCAGAGCTTGGACTGGGGGATAATGTTATAATCGATGAATGATATTAACCGCCCCGGAAGACTGCTCTTCCGGGGCGGTTGCTGTATCCGTTATTCTTCCAAAATCCAAGCCTGCGCGCTGAAATCTCTGTCCGCGCATCCGTACTCCGCCAGCACCTTTTTGCCATCAAGGAAGCTCATATCCGGCTGCGAGCCTTCAAACCGATGGAGTATCGCCAAGGAGCGGTTTCCGAGTCTGCGAACAAGCAGCTGACAGCCTGTCGGGTGGTTGTAGCTCTCGGTGGTGCAGTCGCACAAAACGGTCTCGCCGTTTTTGATAATGTCCGCCGCCTTGCGGTAGAACGCCATGCCTTCATCAACCAGCTCCCACTGATGGTCGCTTAAATAGTATATGTCTCCACTGAGGCACATTCTTCCCATAAGGGTGGAGCAGATTGAGTAGTAGATGCGCGAATCGTCGTCACGCGTGCGCATTACAGCCCAAATCTGCGACTGGCTGGGCTTTATTACCCTGTGCATATTCGCCGCGATAAGCGGGATTGACGTGGTTTCGTGGGCGTCCGAGAAGCTTGCCATTGAGCATAGCTCCATCATGGAGGGCTCTAAACGGTGACCGCCGCTGGAGCAGTTTTCGATGACGATATCGGGTATCTCCGCCTTGATTTTGCGGAAGAACGCCTTTGAAGCCTCGACCTTTTGCCGCAGATTCTCTCCCATGCTTTCGTCGCCGTCGCAGCCCATGCCAAGGGTGTCGTTGTAGTCAACCTTGATATAGCCAAAGCCGCAGTCTTTAAGCAGCTTTATCACGCGCTCTGAGAGATATTCAACAACCTTCTCGTTTTCCATGTCCCAGAACCGCCTGTCAGCCACGGTTAGCGGAACGCCGTCGCGCTTGATAAGGTAATCGGCGCAGTTGTAATACTTTGAGTCCTTTGTGACAGCCTCGTATTCAAACCACAGTCCGGGAATCATACCGCAGGAACGGATATAGTCGGCAATCGGCTTCATTCCGCCTGGGAATTTCTCCTGATTCACGTCCCAGTCGCCGATAGTCGTCCACCACGAATTGCCACTGCCGTACCAGCCGGAATCGATAACAAGGTATTTAACGCCCTTGCCCTTAAGCTTGTCAGCGATGTTTTTAACGTTTTCAAAGTTGGGATTACCCCATGTGGTGCAGTAGTCGTTGAAAATAATGCCCATGTCGTTGTCGATCGGGGAGATATTCGGCGTCTGTGCCGCTACAAGGCGGTTTGTCACGTCATACATACCCGTTCCCTCGGCAATGACCGCCTTCGGAGCGGTAAAGCTCTCACCGGAAGCTATGGTTTTAGTCCAGTGTCCGAAATCCCTGTCCGCGATTCCGCCGACGACTGTAAGCTCTTCCGATTCCTTGCACAAAAGCTCCATCTGCCACGAAGCGGGGGAGTAGAGAGAAATTCCCAGCATTCTGCCGTTCTCACTGTCTTCAAGGGCGATAAACGGGAAATACTTTCGCACCGGCATGGAGCCTAAGTTGCCGAACTTTTCGACGCGCGTCGCGCAGAAGTTCCATGAAGGCTCTAAGTGCAGATCCTCAACGGTTTCGGTTCTCAATTTGCCCTCCGCACTCCAGAACGACTGCATACGGTGGATCTTATCCGCCTTGACTCCGCTTATCGCAAAGCTTGCAAGCATTTCAAGGGTGCAGGGCGTGTCGCTCTCGTTAATAAAGGTGGTGACGATTTCGGTGACCTCGCCGCTGGATGTCATCCTCTTTGCTGCTTTTATAAGGATTTTGTACCTGCGGGAGTCTTCAAAAACCTTGGTATCGCCGTCTGAGGATACCTCCTTAAACCCAAAGCTCGACTGGCTTTTGCAGAGCGAAAGTCCGTTTGCGAAGCCGATGGGGTAGGCGTCTCCCATAATTTTTATTTCAGGATATATGTTCATTACTTTTACACCTCCGTGATGTTTTATAACTCTACTTTACATTATTCCTGCCGTTCAGGCAATGACTGATTGTGATGGGTTATTGATGTATTGTAAGCGATAACGGTGCAAGGAAATCATTGGCATTAATTATTTCTCGCACCTATTGACATTATAATATTTAACGGTTATAATATAGTTAGAATATTGCTACGAAATTACAAGGAGGCATTACTATGAATATCAGACCGTCAGCAGCAATAAGACAGAATTATAACGAAATCGCGGAGCTGTGCAGAAGAACGTCAGAGCCGGTCTTCCTGACAAAAAACGGCGAGGGCGACTTGGTTGTTATGGATATGGAGACGTATAACAGAAAGGAAAAAATGCTCAAACTGCGCGAGAAGCTTATTTCTGCTGAGATGGGCTGGCTTAATGGAAACAAAGGATATACAGTTGACGAAGTTGCAACTATGATGCGCGAGGCGGTCAAGGAGGCAGCAAGTCGTGGAAAAGCAGAATAAGTTTAATGTAATTGTTTCGGAGGAAGCAGCGCAGATGCTTATATCTCATGCTGCGTTTTTGGGCATGGTCAGTGAAAGTGCTGCCGAACGACTAATTTCTTCATTTGAAAAAATAGTAAGTTCATTAGACACAATGCCGCAAAGATGTCCATGGCTAAATGCGGAGGGAGTGCCAAAATACACTTATCGTTATATTCTATTTGAAAAGCGGTATATGGCAATATTCAAGGTTTTTGATAACGTTGTACTTATCGGATATGTCGTAGACTGCCGTCAGGATTATAGCTGGTTGTTTCAATAAAATACCATAATAGCACAAAACCGTCGCTCGAAAAAGCGGCGGTTTTAATATATCTATGTCGTTGTGTCTTAAATCAGCAGACAAATCAGCCCCGAGCAGCCTTCGTTGATGATTCTTTCCACCGCCTCGCGGAGCTTTTCGCGGGCGTCGTCGGGCAGGCGGTAGAGCTTGGAATGAAGCCCCTCGTTGACAAGCTCGGAGAGCGATTTCCCAAAGATGTTGGTCTCCCAGATTTTTGATGGGTCGTCTTCAAAGTCGTTGAGAAGATAGTCGATAAGCTCCTGCGACTGCTTTTCGGTTCCCACAATCGGCGCGACCTCCGCGCTTATGTCCGCCTTGATAAGGTGGATTGAAGGCGCGTTCGCTTTGAGCCTTACGCCGTATTTTCCGCCCTGACGGATTATCTCCGGCTCATCGAGGGTAAGCTCATCTTCGGCGGGCATAACGATTCCATAGCCGATCTCCTCGACCTGACGAAGAGCCTCCGAAAACTTCTCGAACTGCTTTTTAAAGCTGACAAGCTCTAAAATCTTCGGCATAAGCTCATCTTCGCCGGAAAGCTCGAGTCCTGTTTCTTCACTTAAAATCCTGTAGAAAAGCTGATTGTCAAGGTTTACGGAAAGCTTGCATACTCCGCTTCCTAAGTCAATCGAGCTTATCGACGAGCCGGTGACGTCGCCAAGCTCTGAAATAGCGTTTGCCAGCGATGAGAAATCGCGGATGAATCTTACATCTGCCGCCGCCTTTTTGATTCCATCAAACAGCTCGGTTTTAAGCCAGTGACCCTTTTCAAGCGAGTTGACCCACTTTGGCATGCTTACGTTGATTTCTTTCACCGGGAAAGCGTACAACAGCTTTGCAAGGATTTCAAGAATGTCCTCTTTGCTCATGGTAAGGCAGTTTACCGGTATTACGGTAACGCCGTAGTCCGCTTCCATCTGAGAGCAGAGCGAGCATGAGGCTTCGCTTGTTTCGTTTTCGGTGTTCATAAGCACCACAAACGGCTTGCCGAGGTTTTTCAGCTCCTCTATTACCCTCTGTTCGCACTCGGCATACTCGTCTCTGTCAAGTCCGGTTACGCTGCCGTCCGAGGTGACGACTATTCCCACCGTTGAATGTTCGGTTATGACCTTTTGTGTGCCGATTTCGGCAGCCATGTTAAACGGGATTTCCGAGTCGAACCAAGGGGTGCGAACCATTCGCGGAGCTTCGTTTTCGATATACCCCAGCGCGCTTGGCATAATGTAGCCAACGCAGTCTATCATGCGAACGTTTACGGTTGCGATGTCGTCAAGGGTGACGGCAACCGCCTCTTCGGGGATGAATTTAGGTTCGGTGGTCATTATCATTTTTCCGGCGGACGCCTGCGGAAGCTCGTCGACGGTGCGTTCGCGCATATAGGGCTCGCGGATGCCGGGGATAACAAGGTTTTCCATAAACCTGCGTATAAAGGTGGATTTTCCACTCCGGACGGGTCCCACAACGCCGATGTAAATGTCGCCGCCGGTTCTTTCGGCTATGCTTTTGTATAAGTTGTCAGTAGTCATTCTTTCACACTCCTTAGTCTACAATGGGAATCAGAATCATTTTGGCTTCGCTCAGGCGTTCGCAGTCAAGCTCGTTTTCCTCGGTGATAGCTTTAAGAGAAGCACGGCACCTCTTTGCGATGTTCCACGGCTCCTCGCCCTTTTCGGCGTAGTAAAGCTTGATGGCGGTGTCCTTTTCGCACTCGACCGGCTTGGTTTCGTCCGGAATTATGCCGCTTATGAAGCTCTTTTCGCAGTCCTCAAACAGATATCCGGTGATTTTAATGTCTACGCTGATTTCAAGCGCGTTTGAGGATGTGAGGTTGAACGAAGCCGAATTGACGATAGCCCGCGCCTCAGCTTTAACAGAGGTCTGCGCCGCGCTTCCCGGAAGCTTGTGCTCAAACTGCTCGGCGGTTTCGAGATATATAGTCCTGCCGGATTCGTTTTTAGCGTAGGCAAAGAAGTTGATTCTTCCGCGAAGAATTGCCGAGCCGTCCTTGTCGATGGCGGACTGAATCCTGCCCACCTCGGCTCCCGCAAGGATTACCGAGGATATCTCGCCGTCGTAATAGGTAAGCGAGGCTTTCTGACGGTGGCTCTCGTTTATAGGAATCGGTACACATTCGATTGTTTCGTTGGAGGATTCCAGCGTGGTTTCGCAGAGGGTGGAGAAGGCGTCGGTTGCAAGCTCTGCGCTTTCAAATCTCATAGCTAAAAGGCTGATTTCTATTCCAAGCTCGCAGGAAACGCTTGGGTTCTCGCTCTTTGAGGATGGGCGAACGTCGCAGCTGACGGCGTTTGCGTCCAGAATCACGTCAAATCGCTCGTCCAGACCCTCGATATCCGATATCTGCGAGAAGGGAATGCTGAATTTTATGCTCTCAGGCTCGCCGCTGCCCTCGGGGACATAGAGCAGTGAGACCTCCGCTTCGCCCTTGGTTAAAAGCTTGCCGGAAAGAATCTTTTTTTCAACGCTGATAACCGCGCAGTCGGCGCGCAGGACAGTCTTCACCTGAGGGCGCGCCAGCCCAAGTTCAACATCGTCGGCGACGGTTATACGCTTTGTAACGGCAATGCGCTTGGAGGGATACGTTATAAGCTGCTTTTTAAGCTGGATTCCTCCGCCCGTGGCTTCGCTGACAGCCTGCTTAACTTCGTCCGCGGTGACGCAGATGGCTATTGAGATGATTCCGCGGATATCTACTCTGCGCTTGTTTACAACGCGGCAGCTTGCGCTTTCGGTGTAAGGGCATATGCTGATTCGCGGGGATTTTTCCGAGGAGGGAATCTCCATGCTTTTGCCATAGCTAAGGGTTTGTTCTACCGCGCTGACCTCTCCCGATTCGCTTAAGTAGGTTAGTCTTACAAGAGCCGTAAGCTCGTATTCAAGCTTGCCCTGACTGAGTGTGCGCTTGGTGATTCCGGGAAGGATTTTAACGCACAGCACCTTGAATATCTCCGGACAGTAGTCGGGAAGTATGTAATCAAGCTCCGCCGACTGCTGAACCGTGCCGTCGTAAAGAGTCTTTGCGACGGTGTAGTTTTCTTTTGAAAGTTTATATTCCATATTCTGCCTCCATATCACGCTGTATTGTATTACGGTATATGTATATTCAGCTTGTTTGCGGATAATAACCAAGCCGGGAGTTTTTTTCGGCTTGCGCCGAAAAAGTGATGCCAGCGTTTCGCCTTGCGGTGAAACGCCTGTGATGTCGCTTTGCTTGTGATGTCGCTCACTTACGTTCGCTGTGATGCAATCGTTTCATCTTGCGATGAAACGCGCACGGTGCGATGAGGTTATCGGCTTACGCCGATGGATTTTTTTGGCGGCTCTCGCCGATGTTTTTTGCGGCTCCGCCGCTTCTGCTTTGGTTGGGGCGATGGGGCAATAGGGAGGCGCGCCCACCCACAGCACGGGGTCGCGGAGGTCTACGCGAAGCGTGGGTGACTGTGTCACCCGGACGGCAAAGCCGTCCAGACCTCCGCCCGCACTTTGTATGGTTTCCCACGGAACTGCGATAGAACACTTTCCCTAAGGGGCGCGCCGGTAGGAGTCTGCCTTACTTTCATCTTATAAGCAGCAGAATCAGCACTTTAGTTCGGCAGTACTATCAAATTCCGAAATATCGCTTGCAATTTTCCTATCAATGTTGTATAATTATAATATGAAAAGGAATGATTTGTAATGACTGAAAATATTTAGAGGTGAGTTTATGCTTAAATTTATTGAAAAACTATCTGCCACTTTTATAGCGATATCGATTTTGTTCTGTGCTTGTGGCAGCACGGACAAACCGTCAATAGGCGGCGATAAAAAGAATCGTGCAGCAACAAAGCCGCAGAAATTTGAAAGCTCTATCTTCGGCAGAAATATCAGTTACGATGGCTTTATACCGGACGAAAATATTGCCTTGCCGGTTGAGCCTGCCGACATTTTGGATATGCTGGAGATTAAAAAGACTCTCTGCTTTTAACCGATGATGCAGTGTATTCGCTTGATATAGAAACAGGACAATCAAATAAGCTGCTCGACATGGGTGCTGATATGTTTGCATCTTATGGCGACAGCATTTTCACATATTCCCTCGAAAGTGAAAAGCTTTGCGAGTATTCTATAAACGGCGAGCTGATATCAGAAAATGTTATAAAGCTTAAAAACGATGATTTGTCAGTTGACGCTTTAATTGTTACTAAAGATTATTACGCCTTTAGGTGCACAGACAAATCAAAGGATTTATATGTTACTCAGCATAATGTGTTTGATAGGCTTACTTTTGAAAAAGTAAGCTCAATAGACGAAAAAGTGGCATTTGGAATTTCCTTCAAGGCTTATGTTAAGTACAAAGATAACAGCATTTTAAAAGCCGAAGATTCAAATACTGATTCAAGATATACCTGTATATATGAAATTAATCTTGAAAACGGAAAGACCGATAAACTTACTGACATTGCATTCAACCCTTACATGGCAACAGTTAATATGTACTATAGTGCAACGGTTGATATATCCTATAGCGAAAAGACCGACACTCTTCTGATTCTTGCCGCTCCGATGGATCAGTCTTCCGACTTTTCACCGTATATCAGCGAATACTCATTAAGCGATCCAGACAATATCGTCCAAAAGAAATTCTATGTGGACAATCTTGTAAGCGAAAAAGTTTTTATCAGCGCATATGAAAATATTGTCACTGCAATTCTTGCAGACGGTGAATATCGTTACTTTGATTACCTTAATCCGCCTGAAAGCATCACCTTAGCTTGCAATAAGTCCTTAATGTATCAGGATATAATTAACGGGTTTGAGCGTAAGACAGGGGTAATTGTCAGAACTGTTAATTATGGAGACGACATAAATCGCTTAGACATAAAGCTTATGGCAGGGGACACTGATTTTGATTTGTTTGAGCCGATATATTTGCATCAGCACAAATATCTTCTTTCTGATATGTTTGAGGATCTGTCAAAATATGAAGGTCTGAAATCACGTCTTGATGGCGACATGGCAGCAGGATATATTTCTAAGCTTGGCGAAAAGTATGTCGGAATCCCGACCGGCATATCATCACAATTTAACAAAGCTACATATCCTGAAGACGGCAGTCCGAGTACCTATTCGATTGTGATGTCTGAAACAATGTATCTCGCTCAGAATGTTGATGTTACAGAAGGGCTTTATAATGACACCGATGGGCATAAGCTTTATAAGCTTCTTAAATTTATATACGATAATCCGAACGGAAATGAATCAAAAATGCCGTTTGGAAACGGTGAGGATTTTAAAGCTATTGACTGTCGGTTTATAATGATGAATCCGAGCGGTACCAACAAGGAAAACAGCGTTAAATTTCTGGAGTATATGTTTGATGTCCTGAATGGTGATATTTCGGGAGTCGTACCGGAAAACCGGCAGTATATTGATATTGATTCAACTGAAGATGTTTATATCTTCTGGAAATTCTTTGCGGCAGACTACACTAATCCTATATTATCCGCGTGCAATACTATTTCCAATTGTGATGGCAAATCCTCGACCATAAAAGAAATCGCACGTGAAACTGCTGCCAAGGTAAGAATGAGAATTGAAGAATGATTAAATAACTCTGCACTGTCTGTTCGCGCTTTTTTCAAAAGGCATTATAATACCGACACAATATCTTATAAATAGTAATCATCCGGTCTGAGATCTGCAAACTGCAGGCTTCGGACCGGATTATTATATAATTATTTACCGACTGTGCTATTGCAATTTCACTTGGAATACGGTATAATCAAGAAAACAATTTTGATAAGGACTGATTTAAATGCCAGACAGAGCAATAATGACGGCGATAGGCGAAAACGGCGAGATCATCGACTGCGACGTTTTGTTTACCTTTAAAAACACCGCAACCAACCGCTGTTACATAGTCTACACCGAAAACACCACAGACGAAAAGGGAGACACCGAGGTTTACGCCTCGATCTTTGACCCCGACGATAAAACCCTTACTCTCCATCCCATAGAAACGGAAGAGGAATGGGCAATGCTCGAATCCAAGCTTAGAGATTACGAACGTTCAAAACAAGATAACGGAGGAAACTGACATGAAAACAAACTACAGAAATATTCTCGCCGAAATCGGCATACCTCAGGCGGAAATCGATAAAAGGATAGAATCCGCCTTTAACACCATGTTCTACGGCTCGGAGGATGTGCGCATATATCACGACGTCGAGCCGGATATGGGCTACATGGAGGACACCGGCAACGTCGACGCCCGCACTGAGGGAATGTCCTACGGCATGATGATGTGCGTACAGCTTGACAAAAAGGAGACCTTCGACAGAATCTGGAAATGGTCTATGACTAATATGTATATGCATGAGGGCAGAAACGCCGGCTACTTTGCGTGGTCATGCAAGCCCGACGGCAGACACAACGCCGAGGGCCCCGCGCCGGACGGCGAGGAGTACTTTGCAATGGCTCTGTTATTTGCTTCCCACCGCTGGGGAGACGGCGAGGGGATATATAACTACTCCGAGTGGGCAAAAACCATCCTGCGCGACTGCATCCACAGAAACGGCGAGGGTGACAAGTCCGGCTCCACCATGTGGAATTTAGACAACAAGCTGATAAAGTTCGTCCCCGACTGCCCATTCACCGACCCTTCGTATCATCTTCCGCACTTCTACGAGCTGTTTGCGCTCTGGGCGGATGAAAGGGACAGAGGATTCTGGAAACAAGCGGCAGATGCCAGCAGAAGCTATCTTCACTCTGCGTGTCACCCCGAAACCGGTCTTTGCACCGACTACAGCGAGTTTTCCGGCGCAAAGCTTACAAATCTTCACTGGAACAAAATGCACAGCCGCTACTATTCCGACTCCTACCGCACCGTTATGAACATCTCGCTCGACTCCGAGTGGTACGGCGCGGACAGCTGGCAGGGAGAGAACAACGCCCGCGTTCAGCGGCTGTTTGAGGGCTTGGGCGACAAGTGGGACAATGTGCTCGAGCAGAACGGCGAAATCGTGGACGAAAAGGTAATGCACCCAACGGCTGTAATAGCTTCAAACGCGGCGGCATCCTTGGCGATTCTCAACGGAAATCCCAGCGAGGAGGAACGCGCCTTGGCGGAAAAGTTCGTCCGCAAATTCTGGGACACCCCGTTAAGAGAGGGCAAGCGCCGCTATTATGACAACTGCCTTTATATGTTTGCTTTGCTCATGCTGAGCGGAAATTATAGGATATGGTGAGGATTATTCAGAAATCATAGAATTTATTGGAGGTGTCAGGCTTGATACTCTGCATTGTATCAGCTCCGTGCAAGGTTTGAGGACGTTGCATGGAGGATAACCCAAGTCCTCGGACTTTGCTTTATAGATTAATAAAATAATTTTAAAGGAGCAAAGTCAAATATGAGAATATATCAATTAAAATCCTACTTACTGCTTTGGAGTACTCAGGCACTTTCCGCTTTAGGAAGCGGCATGACAAGCTATGCGCTGGTACTCTGGCTGTACTTAAAAAACGGCTCTGCGCTTGAAACTGCGCTTTTATCTGTCTGCTCATACGCACCATATGTGGTTATGAGCATCTTTGCGGGAGCATTGAGCGACCGATGGAACAAAAAGCTTACCATGCTTGTCTGCGACCTTCTTGCCGCCGCAAGCACCGTTGCGGTCTTAGCGCTTATCCGAGCCGGCTCTCTGATCGCATGGCACCTCTACATATTAAACGCCCTCAACGGGCTGATGAACACCATCCAGCAGCCCGCAAGCGAGGTTGCGGCTACCATACTGATCCCGAAGGAATACTATCAGAAAACCAGCGGTCTGCGCTCCTTTTCGCAGTCGCTCAACTCGATATTAACGCCGATTCTGGCAACTGCACTGTTCGCCTTCGGCGGGATAGACACGGTAATCGCCTTCGACCTTGTAACCTTTGCGATTGCATTTGCGGTTCTGCTTCTTTTAATAAAGATACCCGAGGACATGGGAAGTAAGCAAGCCCGAGAAAGGCTGTTTGATTCTGCCAAGCAGGGTCTTGCATGGTTGAGAAAAAACCCGCTGATACTCACCCTGATACTTTACTTAGCCTGTATAAACTTAGTGGCTTCGGTTTACGACGCCGCGCTTCCAGCCATGATACTTTCAAAGCCAAACGGCGGCGAGACTGTGTTAGGAATCATCAATACTGCGGTTGGACTGGCAACCCTTGCGGGAAGTGTGATAGTAACCTTTCTGCCCACGCCGAAAAATCGGGTAAAGGTGATATCTCTCACCCTGCTTTTGTCGATGAGCAGCGAGAACTTTCTGCTTGCCTTCGGAAAAACACCGTTTGTCTGGTGCATAGGAGCGGTTCTGGGCTGGATAGCCATACCGCTTATGAACGCTAATTTAGACGTTATTTACAGAAGCAGTATCCCACTTGAAATGCAGGGGAGAGTGTATTCCTGCCGCAATACCTTGCAGTTTTTCACCATCCCCATAGGCTTTTTGCTGGGAGGTGCGCTTGTGGACAAGGTCTTTGAGCCGCTGATGGCGGCGCAGCCCGCGGGCAGTCCGCTTGTATCGATTTTCGGGGAGACCAAAGGCGCGGGCGCGGCGATGCTTTTTGCAATCATCGGCGTTGCAGGGGTGATTGTCTGCCTGATATTCAACCTGATATTGCGAAAATATAAATGGAGCGAGAGTGATACTTTGCAATGAAAATAAAAATCCCGCTCTGCAAGGTAATTTGCCGGCTTGCGGAGCGGGGATGCTTTATCGGGATTATTTCATACAATAGTCGCGGCAGAGAATCATATATTATCGCAAAAAATATTACCCCATCGTGCTGGTTTTAGGCGGTCGCTCGATGGGGCTAATACTAATTTCCTGTAAAAGTGTACAGGGTTTGCTTTGGCAACCTCTGTACACTTTTTAACGGGAAATAAGTATAAAAAATATGTACGAAAAGGGCTAAAATAAGATAATCCATATAGAAAGCTGATACAAATGCAAAATTGGTGCGGCGATGCGGGCATCACCGTCGGTCGCTCATCGACCGGCAGATTTAACAGCTCCGACATTCTCGGCGATTTCATCTGTGCAATCGCCGTTTTTTGCTTGCCATAGCTCTATAATCTCGTCAAGAGAAAGATTTGTAAGCGCTATGTCAAGACTCGAGCGCATTACCTTTTGGCAATACATATTGTATTCGTCCTCGTCCAAAAACTGCGCGGTTATCTCATGCCCGCGGCAGACGGCAAGCACCTTTTTAATCATAGCGTCACATCCTTCATATATGTTCTATCTATATAGACGTATAAAAGGTACGCTTCGTTACTTGTATGCTTAAAAGTTTACAAAAGCTTAATATTTTTGACACAATCAATGAGAAATGCCGCGTTGATTTTTTCGTTAATGCGTTGTATAATCGTTTCATATCAGAGTGACAGTTGAATTATAATGAGGTGGTATAGTGGATAAAGGACGCATCATTTTTTTGAACGGGGTTACAAGCTCAGGAAAAACATCGATTGTTGAAGCTCTTCAGGAGCGTGATGACATATTCTTTTATGTTGTTGCCAATGATTTGTTTCAAGAGATGGTTGGGGAAAAATACTTGCGTGAAAACTATTGGAAATATCTCAGCGAAGTTATTATTATGATGTACCACACTGCAAAGCTCTACTCGGATATGGGCAAAAATGTTCTTATCGACGGAATATTGGTGGAAAGAGATGAAATATCACCTCATTATCTGAGACTAATGGAAATACTGAAAAATAATCCTCATGATTTAGTTGAAGTATATTGTCCATTGGAAATATGCAGGAAGAGAAATATTATTCGCGGAGATCGATATGAAAGTCAGTCGGATGAGCAGTACGAATTGATGTCAAAAAACATCAAGTATAGTTTGAACGTGGATACAAGCTTGTACAGTCCGGCTGAATGCGCGGATATGATTATCAAAGAGCTGTTTTGATTTTAAATCCATCGGTCTCTGAACTATCATTATTTTATTCGCAATCATACGTTTCCATTTGTCCGCAAAGCATATTATAAAAACCAAACTTTTTGTAAAAAGCTTTCAGACTTTCATCGAAAACGACAGAAATCATATATATGTGCTTATTCTTCAAATAATCAATCATTTTTTCCATCAGATCAGTGCCGATTCCTCTGCCCTGATAATCGGGACGAACCATTAAGTCCTGAATATACGCGTCGGTAACACCGTTTGATACGCAGTCAATATATCCGATGAGCGCTTCTTTTTCGTAAACTGCAATATGATAGTAAGAAGTAAGCAAAGGATTCTTGTACTCGCTCTCCATTCTGTTCCATCCGACCGATTCGCGCAAATCTGCCAGAGCTTTTACAGAAACGGGTTTATTGAATATGTATGTCATTTTAATTCTCCTTTGCGATATTAAGCGACAGCATCAATCTCAGCGGCGAAGCCGCATACAAAATCCATCGGCGAAGCCGATTCCTCCACTTTTCACTTTTCTCTCTTATCTTTTATCTGGAAAAGCCGCTATATCATAGAAGATAAGAGAGAAGAGAGAAAAGATAAGAGATAAAAGTACAAAAAGAAAAGCCACCTTGCCGGCGGCTTTTCTTTTTGGCGCGCCTGGGGAGATTCGAACTCACGACCTACCGGTTCGTAGCCGGGCACTCTATCCACTGAGCTACAGGCGCATTCCACAATTAAGTATATTATCACATCTCGGTGAAAAAGTCAAGACCTTTTTGCTGATTTTTTGCGGTGTATAAAGTTCTATAATAAGTGCGAAAGGTTTTAAGACCTCCCGCACTTATTTTTTATAGCTTTTGACCTTAACGAAGATAGAGCAACGCAAGGGCGCGACTCGAGCGCGTTATGGGATTTTAGCATAAGGGAATGAAAGCGGAGGGCGAGCCCTCCGCTTTTTCTTTCCTCATTATAACAAAGAAAGGAGTACCGTATGACTTGTCGCTATTTAACGCTCGAGGACAGACGGAGCCTCGAGCAGCTCTACTCACAGGGAACAGGGCTCTCTGATATTGCAAACTCTCTCAAAATACACATTGCCACGGTATACCGTGAGCTTGCAAGAGGTAATACGGGAGAGCTTAACGAGCACGGACGCGAGGGTTACTCCGCCGAGGTTGCACAAAAGGCGTTTCAAGATAGCCTAAAACGGAGAGGGCGCAAGCAGACCGCCACGACATAGCAGACACTATTTAATAAAACGGAGGATTTTATTATGAACAAAATACGCAGAAAAACATTGCAAGAGCTTTACGACATTATCGCAGACGCAAAAGACAATCTCGACGAGGTACGCGACGAGGAGGACGACTACAAGGAAAACATACCCGAAAACCTCCAGGGCTCGGAAAAATACGAAATCGCAGAGGCGGCAGTAGACGCGCTCGAGTCTGCTATATCCTCATTAGAGGAAGCTCTCGACAGTATCGAGGAGGCTATGCAATGACAGACCAAAAAAAAAGATTAAAAAAGCTATATGCCCTTGCTATGCGTGGTGTAGGCGGCGAAAAGGAAACCGCGCAAGCTATCCTCGAAAAGCTGCTTAAAAAGTACGCCGTTTCGTTGGACGAGCTCGACGAGGATATTATAAGCGAATATCAACTCGAGTACCACGGCAAGGAGCAAGAAAGCCTCTTAAAACAGACGGTATATAAAGTTACCGACGATAAAAACGCTTTCTATTCCCTATGTTGGACTCGAAGCGGGAGAAAGTGCCGAACGGTTTTAGGCGTTAAATGCACCGCAACGCAGAAAGCGGAAATAGAGTTTTTGTTTGATTTCTATACAAGAGTTTGGGAAAAGGAGCGCGAGGCATTGCTACAAGCGTTCATACAGAAACATAGAATTTTCGGGAACCTCAAAGACGGCGAAAAAGGCGCGGAGCTTTCCGACGAGGAGTTAGAAAAAATGTATGCTCTTATGCGTGGGCTTTCTGATGAACAACCGCTATTGCAAATTGAGGGAGGCTCTGTATGAAAGTTTTAAGTTTATTTGACGGCATTAGTTGCGGAAAGGTTGCTTTAGATAGAGCGGGAATACCCGTAGAGAGTTATTTTGCGAGCGAAATTAAACCTTTTGCTATTAAATGCTCACAGGAAAACAACCCCGATATTATCCATATAGGCGATATTAAAAAAGTCCATTTTTGGAGAGGGACTCTCTACACAGAAAGCAGCCGCTATTATTTAGGAGAAATAGACCTTGTTATAGGCGGTAGCCCTTGCCAAAATTTTAGCATTGCCCGCTTACTGAATAAAAAGACAACTGACGGACTCGAGGGCGAGCAGAGCTCTTTATTTTATGAATACGCAAGACTAATGCAAGAAATACAGCCGCGATACTTTTTGCTTGAAAATGTACGAATTACACGCCCCGCAGACCTTGCGGAAATCAACGGGCTTTTACAAGTGGAGCCGATAAGGATAAATAGCAACCTCGTTTCCTATCAAAACCGCGATAGGCTTTATTGGACGAACATACCAAATGTAACAATCCCCGCAGACAAAGGCGTAAATTTTCAAGACTATAAAGACACCGAAGAAAGCTATTGCGACCAATTTATTGTACCTCGCACCCGTAGCCGTGAGCTTATGTGGGGCAACGGTGTAAATGGAAAATGCAAAAATGTTACATATTGCAATAAGGTTAATTGCCTCACCCTCAAACAAGACCGTTGGGCAAATAGCGGGCTAATTGAGTACAAAGGATTTTGCCGATACTTAACAACTCGAGAGCTCGAGCAAGCACAAACACTCCCCGTAGGATATACAAAAATATTGACGAAAACACAAGCCGAGAATGTTTTGGGGGATTGTTGGACGGTGGATATTATAGCTCACATTTTCAGCGGATTAAAGGAGGCGGTATCGTGAAAGCAAGACCAAACAAGCACCCTTGCGCGATTTGCATAAATCACAAACCACGAGCACCTTTTTAGATACGAGCGGATAATGGAGAAATATTTGCGGTAACGCATATATGTAATTGCCCTTTTTGCGGACGCTTTCTCAAAGAAAATTACGAAAGCTCCGACGAAAATACATACAAGGAGGTGTAGAAAATGTGCAAACCCGTAAAGTGCCCGCAATGCGGACACGAATTTACGACCGAGAGGGCTACAAAGTCGGGAGCCTGGACTCCCGAGGAGGACGAGCTGTTATTGCGGCTCTACCAAAAGGAGCGAAAGCTCGTTGCCGAAATCGCGGACGAGCTCAACCGAACACAGGACGCGACGCGCAACCGCCTGTATTTGCTCCGTGGCGGAGGCAAGCCGAAAGGCGTAACCGCAAGCGTACAGCTTACAGCGACGGAGTACGACGAAATGCGAGCCGCCAGTATCGAGGTTAAGGAAGCTCGCAGGGTTGCAGAGCGAGCAAAAGCTACCGAGCGGGAACTCGCGGCTTTTGTGGCGGTGGGCAAACGGCTGCTTAACGCGCGGCAAAATAAAAGAGTTATAGCTCCCATGTTTGAGGAATTGCAACAGCTAATCAACACATACGAAAATTTTTAGGAGGTTTTGTTATGAACGAACACATCAAAAGAGCTATCGAGTCTATTTGTGACTGTATAGCGACCAATGCCAACGCAGACGACAACAAGAAACGTGCCGAGGTGGTTACTTCCCTTACATTTTGCGGCATATTTGTCCCCGAGAGAATCGAGAGCAACGAGGGCGAGTTTATGCAGCAAGAGAAGCCGCAGACCGAAGCAGAATCGCGAAAGGTACCCGCAGCGGGTGAACATTTCAATTATAAGGGCGTTGAGTTTGTAGCTCTCGGTGAAGAGCAAGGCGGCGTTTTGGCTATTGTTGCGGAGCCGCTCGAGGACGAAATGCCATTTGACAAGGATAATTGCAACGATTGGAGAAAATCAGCGCTCCGCCGCTACCTCAACGAGGAATATATTAAAAACTTTGATAAAGCTGACCTCTTGCCCCTTGTTTCCGACCTTACCACGGATAGCGGGCAAAAGGACTACGGCACCTCGGAGGACTACATAGCCATGCTCTCTTGTGACCTTTACAGAAAGTACCGCAGGGCTATGCCGAAATATGATACTTGGGTATGGACGCTTACGCCGTGGCACATTTACCCGTCCGGCGCGAACTACGCGCGCATTGTCCACACGGACGGCAGCTTGGACAGCAGCCGCGCTGCGGACAACAGCCTCGGAGTCGCCCCCGCTTGTCTGTTTAATCCCTCAATCTTTGAATAATCCGCGCCGATAGGCGCAAGGAGGCACAAATGAAATATGTAATCTGTCCCGTGTGTGGCTCGAACTTAGACCACGGGGAAATATGCGACTGCACAAAAAAGAAAACCGAAACTGACTCGGCAAATAATAGTAAGTATGGAACGGAGGCAAGGAGACTTGACTATAGACTATCGCAAGGAACCAGTTGCGGAGCAAATGTATCACATAATCAAATATAAGGCGCACGAGCTCCGCTTGCGCTTTCTGCTTTGGAAAAAGCCGAAAGAGGATTGTTACCATTGCTGCCTATGGTGCAAATATTTTAATTCTTGCCGTTCGGAGGTAGATGATGAGTAAAACAAGCGAAAACCCGTTTTCTATCGGGGATAGAGTCTATATAATAGGAAAATTTCACCCTTTGGGAGAGCCTGTATTGATAACTGCAACTATATCTCATATACAGCATAGGCAATTTGTGGCGTGTGGTGAGGGCAACCTTTTCGGAATCTGGTGCTTTTCGCGAAAGCACTACAATAAAGCTGTTTTTACTGATAAAGAAAAAGCACTCTGCGCATTTAATGCTTTTAAGGAGGGCACGGACAAATGAATACAGCAGTAATTATAACTCTTATTATTTGCGGAACGCTTATAGCGTTATCCCTTATAAATAGGAAAAAGTAAAGGAGGGTTTATATGGCAGCAGGAAAACACCGCAATACACGGCGGGCAGTAAATAAGCCGTTTATAGCCTTTGTATTAGCCCTATTGTTAGCGGGCGGGATAATTGGCGGAGCCGTTGTCAGCGTTGTAAATGCTATTTCGGCAAAGACAGAAGAAAGCGAGGAGTCGTCAGCGGGTGCGCCCTACGGTACCAGGGACGGAAAGACAATACAGGGCGAGCCGCCCTACGAATATTTAAGCAATAACGACTTTGTACCGCTCGATTGCGGCTTGTCGGAGGATTTGCAGGAGTATACATATTATCTATGCGAGGCGTACTATATCGACTTTGATTTTGCAATGGCTCTTATGTATACGGAGTCGTCTTTCAATACCGACGCTATCAGCAATACGGGCGACTATGGCTTAATGCAGATTAACCAATGCAACCACGAGTCCCTCTCCTCGGCTCTCGGTATTTCGGATTTTACAGAGCCATACGGAAATATACGAGCGGGCTTGTTTATCCTCCGTGGGCTTTTTGAAAAGTACGACGACGCAGCAAAGGTATGTATGGCTTACAATATGGGCGAATATGGAGCTTCCGTACTATGGCAGCAAGGTATATACGAAACATCATACTCAAATAAGGTACTCGCAAAGGCGAACGAGTACGCCGCGCAGAGAGGAGCCGCCGCTGATGAATAACAAAGTAATACTATCTATTCACCACAAATACGCCGAGCTTATTTTCAGCGGACAAAAAACGCTTGAAATCAGAAAAACCGCTCCGTGGTGTAAAGGTAACTATATTATATATATGTATGAAACCAAGCAGGACGACGGCGCGGGTGCCGTAGTGGGCTTTTTCAAATGTAGAATGAGGATAAAGACAAACGCTTTCGGCAGCGGGCTTTGTGGAAACAGCACGGAGGAAAACGCTACCCGCGCTCTTATAGCGGAGCGGGCTTGTCTTACGGTGAACGAGCTTATAAAGTACGCAGACGGCAAAGACATTTACGGACTTGATATAAGTATTCCTATACGATTTCCGCACTCTCGCCCGCTTTCGGACTTTGTCTTAACGAGAGCTCCGCAAAGCTGGCAATATTTGAAATAATAAAATCGGCTACCACTCCGCCCGAGTGATAGCCGCAAGCAACAAGCCTTTGTGTTGCTCAAAACATTATAAATAGTATAACACAAAGGCAACGAAAAGTCAATAGTGATAAAACGGAGCAAAGGCTCTATTGCGGGCTTGTAATAGATAATAACTTAACGTCCGTTTTGCCCCTGGGGTACTTGCTCTCCTTTTTTTCCTAAAACCAAAAATATATTTGTTGGTGAATGCAGGGAAAGAGGCGGAGGAATAAGGAAGGGTGGGTCGTAGGGAGGGGAGGGAAAGGGGGGTGCCTCTTTCTTTAAGGCTACGAAACAAAGTGAAGTAGCCGCTTTCTTGCCCTCTTTCCCTCCCCTCCCTACACTGCAAGAACAAACTATTTGCAAAGGAAGATGAAAATGCGTTGCCTATACCGAGAAAAAAAGTATCAATGCGGCGAGTATTTAGAAGTTGATATATACCCCGTCTTTGAATATCAGCGGGGACGAGGCAAAAAAAGAAAGCCGACAAGCGAAATACAAAAACGCCTCAATCAGCACAACGCCGAGCGCAAGCTGATACGCCTATTAAACACAAATTTTACAAAGCAGGATATACGCTTTGACCTTACATACGACAAAAACCACTTGCCCGCCTCTCCCGAGGACGCACAACGGCAAATGCAAAATTTTATACGCAGGGTTAAGCGGTACCGCAAAAAACAGGAATTACCCGAGTTGAAATATGTTGCCGTTACGGAAGTGGGAGAACAAAACGGGCGCGTTCATCATCATATCGTTATGAGTGGCGGCATTGATATAAACACGCTTGCGGAGATTTGGGGCAGAGGGTACACCACTGCGAAACCGCTACAGTTTGACGAGTACGGCATTACGGGTATTGCGGCATATCTCGTAAAAGAGCCCGTCCTCGGTAAACGTTGGTGCGCCTCTAAAAACTTAGTAAAGCCAGAGGGAAAAAAGAGGGACGGAAAAATACCACAATACAAAGTCAAAGAGCTGCACGACAGTGGAAACGATAACCGCGAATATCTCGAAAATATATACGAGGGCTACACGTTGGCAGACTGCCACCCGTTCTATAACGAAATCAACGGCGGCTATTATATCACCGTCCGAATGTATAAAAAACACGCTCCGAAGCGGAGCAGAAAGCGAGGGCAATTATGAACGAAAATAAAGCCGACACCCAGGCGACAGCTATCGAGGAGGCAATAGCTGAATTTAAGCGACTCGGTGAGTTGTTGAAAGAGCTTGAGGACTATTTAGCGGACACTATCGAGGAGTTCATGGAATATATCGAATCGCCCGAGCACGAAAAGTATGCGCTCTGCCGAAAAATAGGCTTCCCGCAAGCTCCGCAAACTCC
>ENA-UOOC01001427-UOOC01001427.1-human-gut-metagenome-genome-assembly--contig:-C48old-NODE-1427-length-20358-cov-4.405457_pt1 | contig 20358 bp, 17 predicted proteins | sample MGYA00242469_ERZ724016 | MGnify/ENA metagenome assembly ERZ724016 | reverse complement strand
TTGTAAAAGATACGATACAGCTTGTGGTAAAACAGTTTATCGAAAAGAATTTGGTGTGAGAATAATATTTTTCAAAAATCGAGGGAAAATACAAAGTTTGAAAGCTTGTGTTTTATAACAATGAATTTGTGCCTTTTGCGCCAAGCGACAAAAACAGAACAAATTTGAGTTTTCATGAAAGGAATGGTCACATTATGGACTTTGCACCCAGCGCCTTTGAAATACTTGGTGAAAACGCTAAAGCAGCTAAAATTGAGCTTGCCTGCTCGTCGATTACCGCACGAAACGCGGCGTTAGCTGAAATTGCCGATTCATTGGAGAAGTACAAAAGAAACATTCTTGAACAGAACCGCATAGACGTTAAGAACGCGGAAGCCGCCGGAATAAAGTCCTCACTTGTAGACAGACTTTATATGAACGAAAAGCGGATAGAGGGCATTGCCGACGGCGTGAGAAAAATTATCGCTCTGCCCGACCCTATCGGCATTATCGACGGCGGAGAGATACGTCCCAACGGTCTTAGAATAACCAAGATGAGAGTTCCGATGGGCGTTATCGGAATCATATACGAAGCGCGCCCGAACGTAACCGTTGACGCGGCTGCGCTATGCATAAAATCCGGAAACGCCGTAATCCTTCGCGGAGGAAAGGAAGCCGTTTATTCCAACACCGTGTTTGTAAATATCATGCGAGAGGCATTGGAAAAGGCAGGGCTTCCTGCAGACTGCGTTCAGCTTGTTTCCGACACCACCCGTCAGACCACAAACATAATGATGAAGTCGAACGAATACCTCGATTTGCTTATCCCGCGCGGCGGCGCAGGTCTTATAAACGCCGTTGTTCAGAATGCTACGGTTCCGGTTATACAGACCGGCGTTGGCAACTGCCACATTTATGTTGACAGCGCGGCGAACATCCCCATGGCTCTGGACATTGTGGACAACGCCAAAACCTCGCGTCCGGGCGTATGCAATGCCGCCGAAACCCTTTTGGTTCACCGAGAGGTGGCGGAGGAATTCCTGCCCAAGCTTAAGAAAAGGCTGGATAAATCTAAGGTTGAGCTTCGCGGGTGCGAAATAACCAAAATGATTTTAGGCGACAGCGTAACACCGGCTTCCGAAAGCGATTACAGCGAGGAGTTTTTAGACTACATTCTTGCGGTGAGAGTTGTTGACAACATCTACGACGCCATTGAGCATATCCAGAAGTACTCAACAGGTCACTCCGAGTGCATTGTAACCGACAATATCGTTGCCGCGGAGGAGTTTCAGCGCAGAATCGACGCAGCGGCTGTTTATGTAAACGCTTCAACAAGGTTTACAGACGGCTATGAATTCGGTCTCGGCGCGGAAATCGGAATATCTACGCAAAAGCTTCATGCAAGAGGACCCATGGGTCTTAAAGAGCTTACGACCTATAAATATCTTATAAACGGAAACGGTCAGATAAGAGAGTAAAATATCTTGTTGGCATATAAGAGCTTCGATTATGACAGTTCAACGCGAAAGGCAGGGCAAAAGCTATGAAGAAAAAGAAACACGCAAGGAATCCTTCTGACTCAGAAAACAAAGCAAACGCTGTTGCTGAAAGCAGCGCAGAAGCTGTCGCCGAAAGCAAGCAGCAGCCGGCTGCTGCTAATTCGGGAACAGAAGCAGATGGAAAGGACGATTTTGCTCAGGCAGTATCCACCCTTGCCGACGCTACCGGAATCATATCCGTAATTCCTCCGAAGGAAGAGAATAAGGACGGCAAAAAGGAAAACGTCAAAAAAGAAAAAGCGCCGAAAAAGCACGACAAGCCGGAGCATGACGATCAGCTTAAGGAAATGATTGACGACGCTTTGGATGAAAATGTTGAGAATCTCGGCATTCTGGACGACAGCTCATCGCAAAGTTCAGGTATAAGCCTGAATCAGATTCTTACAACGCTGTTTGGTCTTTTTGTCATAGGCTTTGCAATATTCGGCATTATCTCTGCCGGAATAAAAATCAACGACTATATGGAATACAAAAAGTCGAATATCGAGCGCATTCAATACTTTGAGCGGCTGGTGCTCCCCCTTTCCGCCTGCGACGCGCCTACGTTTGAAAACGTTTCGGCACTGAACAACGACGTTATAATCTCCGCCGCGTGCTGGGATATAATTCTTTCTCCGTCGGCTTCATATGTTCCCGAAAACGGAAACTACAAAATATCATATCTTGATGTGGACATAAGAATCAACAAGCTTTTCGGAAAGGGTCTTACATATACTCACACAACGGTCGGCGATGAGGAGCTGATGTTTGTATATGACGAGGAAACCGGAATGTACAGCATTCCGACAACTCCGCGAACGCTTGCCTACTTTGCCAGCGTTGACGAGCTTGTTCCCACCGAAAACGGATACATCCTTACGGTCAGCTACAAAACACCTATAACCAACTGGATATCTACAAGCGCTTTGCCTGACAAGATTATGACCTTTACAGTAGTCGGAAACGGTCTTACTTACAATATTTCCTCTCTTGAGATTAAGGAGATATCAAATACTCAGGAACTTTGATATGATATAATTACATCCCCGAAGGATTGCTTCTTTCGGGGATGTATTTTTGTGTTTTATTCTATGCCGTTTGATTTTACGATTTCCACACCTGTAAAGTATTTTTTCAGTATCTCCTCGTATCCGGATCCGCGCTTTGCCATTTCATTTGCACCATATTGCGAAAGTCCCACAAGATGTCCTACTCCGCTGACTTTGAATGTAAAGCTTTCAAACTTTTCAGAGTATTTAAAGGTGAATCTTGCGGACGGAAGACCCAAAAGACTTGCAAAATCGGTTCCGCTGATGGTATGCTCGCCGTCTAAAATAAGCTGTTTGACATATCCGGTGTCGTTTATCTCGCTTATTGCTATCCAGTCTTTTGCTTCACCCATAAGTGTTATTGAGGGCTGAGCCATTGCAAGCCGTGCAAAAAGCTCATCCTTTAAATACACCGCCTCGGTAACATATCCGGAATCATATTCGCTTTCAACCGACAATAAATACGGAACATCCTCGCCCAAAACCGTTTTTGCGCTTTCGGTAACTCCACCGCAGGAGAAGCAGTACGCCGGAACTATCGCTCTGCCGTCGCATGCAAGGTATTCGCCTTTACACGATTCTATTGCGCTTTGCACCTTTGTTTTATATTCTGGAAGTTGTTCTGAGTAAAGCTCGTCCGCTTCGTCCTGCCAGACAAGACAAATATATTTTTGACTGTCTGTGCTTATGTCGCATCCTTCAATATCTGCATCGGGCGAATATATCGACCTCATTCTTTTTCCCAATATATAAGTATACATAAGCACGCACTGAGCCTTTAACAGCTCGGGCTCAGCTGTCGGAGATATTGCACCGAGCATGGCAGCGCTTAAAAAGTCCTCGATTGTAACGCTTAAAGCTTCCCCGCTTTCTACGTTATATATCTTAACTGTATCTATAAACTTGCAGTTCATATCGTCCTGCATAATTGCCATTGCCGCGACTGCGTCGGTTATATTTTGTGGAGCCACCGTGCCGTCGTCGCTTTTTACGGACATAATTGCGGGAATCAGCGGAATTAATATCAGCGCCGCTGCCACAAGTGCCAAACCCTTCATAAAGTTTTTCATTACAACATCCCCTTTAAGCTTCTGAGAGGATTATACTATCATCACACGGACTAATATGTCAAAAAAGAGGATGTGGATTTTTGCACTTATATTAGAGCTTTAGACAAAGAAAAATGAGTGCAAACGAATATAATAAAAATCAGAACTTTTTGCTTATTAGCTATTGATTTTTTCTTAAGATTGATGTATAATAATTCTATACTTATTTCTCGTTAAAAAGTGTCTATAAAATCGCTACAAAATCCATCGTTTAGCGATTTTGTGGCGATTTTATAGTTGCACTTTTACGAGAAATTAGTATTACGCCTCCTTAGTTAAATGGATATAATAAACCCCTCCTAAGGGTTAGTTGTGAGTTCGATTCTCGCAGGGGGTGCCAAATGAAAAGCCGTCCTATATTGGGTGGCTTTTTATTATCACTGTAATTCATCATTGCAGAGCGTTTTCCTCTGCAAAAGCAAGGTAGGCTTTAAGATTTTTTAATATAAGCTCCAAGCTTGAATAAAGCTCGCTTCTTTGCTCATCGCTAAGACCTTCTCCCGCGCCGATCATCGCCAGTATAACCTTTTCGTTTATCCTTTTAACTATGTCTTCTCCGGAGCTTGTAAGATTATACACCGCTCTGTAGGCGCGCTTATCCTCCGGAAGTCCGCGCGAAACAAAGCCGCCGTTTTCAAGCTGTGTAAGCGTGCGGGAAACCGCAGCTTTATCCTCTGAGCAGAGCTTTGTAAGCTCGGTTGAGGTAAGACCATCCGGATATTTGCCGAGATAGTAAAGGCACATTGTATGCTTTGCGTGAAGCCCAAGCTTGTTCATTTCGACTTCCTTAATTTTCTGAAGGTATCTGTTAAGTTCCACTATATATTCTGAAATAGTCTCAAATCTTGAAATCATTATCTACCCCTCCATTCACATAACAGAGATATTATAACTCCAAGATATTGACTTGTCAACAATAAATCATATAAAAACTGCCGTCCGGATTAGTTCGGACGGCGTTGCGCAATATTCCTATTCCTCGTCAAGCCGCCGCAGACCGGCAACCTCGGACACCGGCAGCGAGAAGCATATTGCACCTGCCTGAGTTCCTGCCCCGCATGAAGAGGTTATAGCCTTCATTATAGCGGATTTTTTGCCTGTCGGCGCGAGAATATATATCATATCCTTTTCCTCTGCGAGCGATACCCCGAAGAACTTTTCAGACTTAGCCCTGCCCGTTCCTTTGGCGTGGAAGACTGTTCCTCCGCCTGCTCCGACGGCGCGGGCAGCGTCCATAACCGTGTCCGAGTGACCCTCGTTGAGTATTACCACTATAAGCTCGTGTTCAAATTCCATATTGGGTAACGCACCTCCTAAGCTTTGACCGTCTGAAATATATGCAAGTGTTCTTCCACCGCCAACACTTTTTATCGGCACCGTCATCATGATTCCGTTTCCGGGGATATCTATAAACAGCTTGCGCTTTGCCTGCCTTATAAGCTGTTTTGCAGACGAAGCGTTTGCGACCGTGACAACAATCGCCTTTTCACTGGGCTCAAGGTCGTAAAGCGAAAGATGTTCAGATTTTGCCGTTCCCCTTCCCAGATTTGAAATTATAACCGAAAGCTGCAAGCCTTCGAGAATGGATATCAGCTTTTTGGACTCGCTTCGGTCAACAATGCTGAAAACATAGTATAATTCCATATTTTTTACCACTCCTTTCGCTTACAGCTAATAACAAGACCATATTAATATTATGCCGCTTCCCAAAGCTCGATGATTTCGTCCTGACCGTAATCGTCGTAAATATTGACATCCTTTGCTCTGCGGGATTTAATCTTTGCTATAGCGCCCATTATCTGAACGGTTATAAGCGGCATCATGGCAACCATGGCTACCAGACCAAAAGCGTCGGTCATGATATTTCCGCCCTCAGCATTGCAAACGCCCATGGCAAACGGAAGCATGAAGGTTGCCGTAAGAGGACCGGAAGCAACTCCGCCGGCGTCGAAGGCTATTGCCGTGAAGGTTGGGTCTACAAAGAAGGTAAGTCCCAGAGCGACAAGGTATCCGGGAATCATAAACCACAGAATAGAAACTCCGGTAAGCACCCTTATCATTGCGATACCCATTGCGGCGGCTATGGCAATTGAAAGGGTCTGCTTCATCACGCGCTCAGAGATAGCACCGGCGCTCAGCTCGGTTACCTGCTTTGTGAGGACGTGCACGGCAGGCTCGGCGTTGATTATGAACCATCCTAAAAGCATTGCAAGAGGGATAATAAGCCATTTGAAGCCGGAACCTATCATAGCTCCGCCAAGAACATATCCAAGTGAGGAGAATCCGACGTTTACACCGGTAAGGAACATAACAAGTCCGAAATATGTAAACAGGATTCCAACTAAAATCTTTAAAAGCATTTTCTTTTTGAGACGCAGCGAAATAATTTGAAAGAGCAAAAAGAAAACGAATATAGGCAGAAGCGCAATTGCAACCTCTTTGATATAGTCGGGCAAAGCCTTTAAATATCCCATTCCGAGGTCTACGGTGTGGTTAAACTCATTTATTATTATCGATGACGACGACTGCGAATCGGTTGGGTATATCATTCCAAGAATCAGTACGGCAAGAATTGGTCCGATTGAGCAAAGAGCTACAAGACCGAAGCTATCCGACTTTGCCTTGCTGTCGCTTCGTATTGAGGCGACGCCCACGCCCAGAGCCATTATGAAAGGAACGGTCATAGGTCCGGTGGTGACTCCTCCCGAATCGAACGCGACAGAAAGGAAGCTTTTATCCGAGAACGCCGACAACACAAACACAAGCGCATAGAACACAATCAGCATCCACTTAAGCGGGATTCCGAAAAGGATTCTTACCATGCTTAGCATCAGGAAAAGACCTACTCCCACCGAAACGGTTATTACAAGCATTAAACTATCAATTTCAGGGGCGTTGGCTGCAAGAACCTGCAAATCAGGCTCGGCAACTGTTATCGCTATTCCCAGAATTAAGCTTAAAGAAAGTATCAGCCAGAGCTTGCGCGATTTTGTCATCTTTGCGCCTATCTGGTTGCCTATCTGCATCATGGAAAGGTCTGCTCCGAGAGTGAACAGTGCCATTCCAAAAATTATCATCACAGAGCCGACAAGGAATGAAAGCATCAGCCCACTGCTTACAGGCACGAAAAATATACAAAGTGCCGCAACGATAAGCGTTATCGGCAAAACCGAAAGCCCTGATTCCTGAAGCTTTTCCTTTAGCGCGTTGCGGTGCGGCATAGTGTTTTCACTCCTGTTCCCTGCTGATTTAAAACGTTAATACTATAATAGCATTTTTTCCATCATACGTCAACGGTATAACCAAAATTTTTGCCCTACTGATATCAAAGGAATCAATAGGGCGAATTGTGCGGCGGCAACTATTTCATAGCCGCCATTTCATATTTTCTTTTTGTGGCTTCTCCTCCGCGGATATGCCGCTCCTGCTTGTTGATGTCTAAAATTACCTTTACCTCTTTATACAAGGACGGCTTAACCGTCTTTAAACGTTCGCTTACATCTTTATGTATGGTCGTCACAAATTAGAACGGTCTCATCAAGTCCCAAGTCGCCGAAAAGTCTAAGATAAATGTCGATATTGCCTTCCTTATCGACCTCGATTTTCTGGAGAAGCTTTTTTAGCTGTGTGTTTGTCATGCTTTTAACATCGGAGACATCTTCAAGCGCTTTAAAGGTATTGTTAAGGATTCCTTCAAGCTGCTCACCGCGTGTCAGGTGGTAGGACACCACTTTAAGCTCATTTTCGAGCCGCTCGATTTCCTTTAGCGAGCCGCCGATTTTATCATTCAGCTCCTCACGGGTGATGAGGTCGTCGGTATACATATCCATATATTTCTGGCGGGATCTTTTAAGCTTATCAAGCTTTGCTGTAAGCTCCTTTTCAAGATTGATGTTATCGTCCTTCGCCTTATATACCCTTTCAAACTCGCTGACAACCCGACGAATTACGTTCTTTTTATCCTTAAGAAGATTGGTGAAATACTCTTGCAGGACATTGACAAGCTCGTCCTCATCGAGAGCTATTTTATTAGGACAGCTATTTGCTCCCCGCATATTATGACCTGAACAGACCCAGCGGACATAGGTGTTTTTGTATGTGCGAACCGTCCTGCGAAACGACCAGCCGCATTCCTTGCACTTGATAAGCGTTGAGAACAGGTACTGGTTGCTGTGCCGCTCGCTTGTCATCTTAAAAGCCTTGCTGCGCTCGCTGAGGATATACTGAACCTTGTTGAAGGTCTCCGGCTCAATGATTTTAAGTTCGGGCTTGTCCACAACTATCCAGTCCTGCGAGTCCTTTTCCTCTCTCCTGCCGGTAAGGAAATCGGCGACCTCCTGCTTGCCGTTGACTACCCTGCCGATGTAAATCTCATTGGTAAGTATCCGGCAAACGGCATTCTGTGTCCACAGGCAGTTACGCTTTGTGCGGATCTTCCTCTCGTTTAGCATACCCGATATTTTCGACGCGCCATAGCCATCCTCGGTGTACCATCTGAAAATCTGCCGCACTACCTCGGCTTCTTCCTGATTAATCGTAAGATTAAAATAATCGCCGATGGTTTTATCGTAGCCGAAGACAATATTCGGCACCCTGCCCTTTTCGGCATTTATCTTTTTGCCGAACTTTACACGCTTTGAGGTGTTATTGCTTTCTTCCTGCGCGAGGGCGCCGAAGACCGTAAGCACAAATTCGCTGTTGCCCATACTTGTCATGTTCGCGGTAAGAAACTGCGTTTCGATGCCCATGGATTTCAGCTTTCGGATATTCTGCAAAAGGTCAACGGTGTTTCTTGCGAAGCGGGATATATCCTTTACGACAACCATCTGAAACAAGCCATGCTCGGCGTCGGACATCATCTTTAAAAACTCTTTGCGGTTTTTTGTTTTAGTGCCTGAAATGCCCTCGTCGGCATAGAGGCGGACTAAGTTGTCGTTGGTTTTGGCGCAGTACTCCTGAAAGAATTTTTTCTGCGCTTCAAGGCTGTTGAGCTGATCCTCTTTGTCGGTTGAGACTCGGCAGTATGCGGCTATGTTCATGTTGTTACCTCTCTGTGGCGTGGATTGCTTTCTGTTACTTCTTATTATAGCATATGGAGCTGAGATGTCAAGAGAAATATTATATAATCATAGCTATATAAAATATCTGCTTGAGGTTGGGCTACCTTCTGCGAGAACAATTAGTATTGGTGCTTTAACCGACGAACAATTGAATGCAGAACGTGAGAAAGGATATGCGGATATTACGGCTGGAAGAGCAAAAAGCGCTAAAAGAGTTTTTAATAACATTCGCAAGGACTATGATGTATGATTTATGATGTTCAGCTCTCAAAATATACATGGCTTAGCACGTGATAATATAGCCTTCATTTGCAAAATCACATTTTCAATAATGATAATCCTTCTGCCTGATACCAAGAAACACCGCAGAAATAACCACCGCCATTGCTTCGGCAACTACAATCGAAATCCAGACGCCGTCGATTCCCCAGAGCAGAGGAAGGAGCATAACTGCGGCTGTCTGGAATACAAGCGTCCTCAAAAAGGATATCAGCGCGGAGGTTAAGCCGTCGTTCAGAGCGGTAAAGAAGCCGGAGCTGAAAATGGCAAAGCCCATAAATATGAAGGACACTGCAAATATCCTGTATCCCGATACGGTCAGCGACAAAAGCTCTGCGTCATATCCTACGAAGATTTTTGACAGTGGCAGAGCAGTAATTTCTGCTGCTAAAACCATGTTGATACCGAATATACCTATAATAATCAGGCTTTGGCGAAAAAGTCCTTTAGACTCCTTATAATTCTGCGCGCCGTTGTGATAGCTGATGACCGGAGCCACACCGATGGAGTATCCTATAAAAGCCGCGGAGAAAATCATGCTTACATACATCATCACGCCATAGGCGGCAACACCGTTTTCTCCGGCATATTTCAGAAGCTGTATATTATAGAGCATACCCACGACACTCATTGAAACGTTGCTCATAAATTCCGAAGAACCGTTCGTGCAGGCTTTCAGGATTGCCCTGCCGTCGAACTTCGTCTTGCCAAGGCGAAGAATGCTGCTGTTCTTGCGGAAAAAGTAAATTAGCGGGATGACTCCGCCCACAAACTGGCTCATAGCCGTTGCAATTGCCGCGCCAACAAGCTTGTATTCCTGAGGCAGGAGGATTACGAGGACGGCGTCGAGAACCATATTTGTAACTCCCGACAAAACAGTTACAGCAAGACCGAGCTGGGGCTTCTCAGCTGCCGGAAAGAAGCTCTGGAACAGCAGCTGAAGCACATAAAACGGCAGAGCGATAAGAATAACCCGGGCGTAGACAACGCAGTCTTCGAGCAGCTCACCTTCCGCTCCTAGCAGAGCGGATATCGGTCGGATAAAAGCTATACCCAATATCGCGAAAACAATTCCCAAGGCAAACGCAACATAGATAAAGAGCGAGAAATATTCGTTTGCTTTTTCCTTGTTGCCCTCGCCGAAGGTTTTGGCGACTATTGCTGTGCCGCCTGTTCCGAACATAAAGCCGACCGTCGCCAGAATCATCAGAAACGGCATTATCAGGTTGACTGCCGAAAAGGGTGTTTTTCCTGCAAAGTTTGATACGAAAAAGCCGTCAACCACGCCATAAATCGAGGTGAATATCATCATGGCGATGGACGGAATGGTAAAGCGTATAAGCTTACCATATGTAAAGTGATCTGAAAGTTGAATTTTCATAGTATATCGTATGTCTCCAAATATCAATTCTAAAGATTTTTGACCTGTTCGCGGAAAGAATCTATATACTTTTCCATGAACCCGATGTGGGCGTTGATTTCGCCCTCTGTCCAAGATGAAAACGCAGCGGCTTCGGCGTTAAACAGCCTTGCAACCGTTTTTTGAACATAGTCCTTGCCCAAATCGGTGAGGACTACTTTTTTTGCCCTGCCCGAGTGCTGCTCCAAAAAGATAACGCCCTCTTTTTCGAGATTGCGTATGGCAGAATTGACAGTCTGCTTGCTTATGCCGGATTGCTTATATATTTCACTCAGCAGGCAGTTTTCGCCGTTGTCGTAAATGGTATACAGCACGATTGACGCGCTGTCTGTAAGCCCTAATTTAAGTGACGCATTGTGATACAAGGCGTTTAGCTCGGCGTTGAGGTAGTTTATTCGGTGGATTCTTGCGCTGATTTTTTTGTCCATATTGTGTCCTCCATAAGTATGAAATCGTACTTGCTGATTGATTATAGTACGATTTCGTACTTTTGTCAAGAGGGATGATAAAGTTTTCCGGTATTTTCATTTGAGATGGCTTAGTGTGAAATGTCGCTTTATCTTTTCATTCGTTGACAAAATACTTCTTTGGGAGTATAATATGTATGATGAATGGAGATGATATCACTATGATTAAAAAGCTCTATTACGGTTCTTCAAATATCATTGAAAAGCCTATATTTGGGTATGGCAAACATTACAATGATTATGGACTCGGCTTTTATTGCACCGACAACCTTGAGATGGCTAAGGAGTGGGCAGCAGGCAAAGAGCGGGACGGCTATGCCAACTGCTATGAATTAGAATGTGACGGTCTGCGGATTCTTGATTTGAATGAGCCGGAATACTCTATCCTGCACTGGCTTACAGTGCTGCTGCAAAACCGCGAATTCAATGTTCCGTCCGGTCTTGCATTGGAGGCAAAGGAATATCTCATAGCCAATTTTGCCATCGATTACGAAAGCTGCGACGCAATTATCGGGTATCGCGCCGATGACAGCTATTTTTCTTTTGCACAGGATTTTATTAACGGCACGATTTCTTACCGTCAGCTCAACAATGCCATGCATCTTGGCAAGCTTGGTCAGCAGTTTGTTCTTAAAAGTAAAACAGCGTTTGAGCGTATAAAATTCGTCGACAGCGAGATTGTCAAAAGTGATGAATGGTACGCAAAAAAGCTGCGGCGCGACAAGGCTGCACGCAGCGAATATTTCAATGTTGAACGTAGCCGCCGTCAACGCGGTGATTTATATATCACACAGATTATGGACGAGGAGATGAAGCCCGATGATCCGCGCTTACGATAAGGTTTATCTTGGAGCAGCCCAGACAGCCCTTGGCTGTATGCTGGACTTCGCGGTGTATGATCTCAAATATGACATCTCTGAATTTTTCAATCTGTTCATCAAATCAGGGGTTGCGGAGCGCTTTGGATCCGGCGATTTCACCGTTATTGTTGGTATGTCGGGCGTGGAGCTTGCTTATGAGGTGCTTGAACAGTACGGCACTGAATACAATAGAGTCAAACCGAACTACACATTCAACCGAAGTGAGGAATATTGGACGGGCTGGGCATTAGCATATTATCAGTGGGAGACATCCATGAGCTTTGCTGAGATTATACAGTATGTTCCCATTGAGGATATTGTGGCTCTTTACTCGCCATATCATGAAATGGACATCCGACAGTTTGTTGATAAAATGAACGCCATGTACAAAGCTGTAAAACCGCAGACCAATCTTAAGCTTCTGCGAAAGAGAGCCGGTCTTAGTCAGCGCGAGCTTGCGGATATGTCCGGCATTCCGGTGCGCACCATCCAGCAATACGAGCAGCGGCAAAAGAACATCAACAAGGCTCAGACGGAATATGTTGTGATGCTGGCTAAGGTGCTGTGCTGTGAGGTTGAGGATTTGATTGAGAAGTGTTAGTGATTGTATATTTCCCTTGAGCCTTATCTTTTACACACATAAAAATGCTTAATTAAGATACCCATATTCGATTCATTTGGCATCTTTCAGCATGAAATATGATCAAAAATCGGGCGCAAAACCACGCAGTAAGTGATTTTGCGCCCGATTTAATGCATAAGTCTATTTCCGATCCACCGTCACCTAAGAAAAACCCGAACCATCTTCTCATAAAGCTTAGTATACGGCTGGTATCTCATGGGCAGGTCGATAATTGTCTTTTTGTCGACTATGCTCTTTTTATGGGAAAACGCGTCAAACCCTGCTCTGCCGTGATAAGCACCCATGCCGCTTTCGCCTACCCCGCCAAAGCCCATTTCGCTCGTTGCGAGGTGTATGAGGGTGTCGTTGATACATCCTCCGCCGAATTGTATACAGTTTTTAACAAAGCTGATGTTCTTTTTGTCCGAGGAAAAGATATAAAGAGCGAGCGGCGAATCCATCGAATTGATTTTATCCGCAGCTTCTTTAAGGCTTTTATATTCGAGAATCGGAAGAACCGGTCCGAAGATTTCTTCCTGCATAACGGCGTCCTCCCAGCTGACGTTATCCATTATTGTCGGCTCAATCTGAATGGTCTGCGGGATGGATTTGCCTCCGAGCACCGTCTTTTGTGGGTCAATCACCCCTGTTATGCGGTCATAATGCTTTTTTGAAATGATTTTGCCGTAGTTTTTGTTATCAAGAGGGTTTTCGCCGTACTGCTTATGAATCTGATGTGTCAATTCCTCGATTAAACGTCCCTTGACGCTTGGGTCGCAGTAAATATAATCCGGAGCGACGCAGGTCTGACCGCAATTTACAAACTTTCCGAATACTATTCTTTTCGCTGCAAGCCTGATATCGGCGGATTTATCCACTATACATGGGCTTTTTCCGCCAAGCTCTAAGGTGATGGGTATAAGCCTTTCGGAAGCTTTTCTCATGACCTCTTTGCCAACCGTCTTGCTTCCCGTGAAGAAAATGTAGCTGAAGTCACAGTCCAGAAGGCTGGCATTTTCCTGCCGTCCGCCTTTGACTACAACGACATACTCCTTGGGAAAACAGTCGCTTATAAGCTTCTCCAAGACATCCGATACCGCGGGCGAATACGCACTCGGCTTTACAATAGCTGTATTTCCTGCGGCAAGAGCGTCGGTCAATGGCTCGAGAGTCAGCAAAACAGGGTAATTCCACGGACTCATAATAAGTACATTGCCATATGGAGATGGCTTGACAAAGCTCCTCGAAAGGGTCTGAGCAAGCGGGGTGTGAACCCTGTGCTCTTTTGCAAAGCTGCGCAAATGCCGCAGCATATATCCGATTTCGCTTTTTACAAGACCGATTTCACACATATAGCTTTCCTGACGGCTCTTTCCCAAATCTGAATAAAGTGCATCGGCAAGGAGAGTCTCATTTTCATCAACTGCTTTAAGAAGCTTTTTAAGAGCTTCCCTTCTGTATGCTATCGGCAGGGTTTTGCCGGTAAGGAAAAACCTTCTTTGTCCGTCTAAAAGCTTCTGAATTTCAGTTTTTTCCATTGGATTTCATCACCTTTCTGTAGATTAGTTCAAGCTCATGGGCATTCCACAGCTTGGGTACGGGATAGAGCGGATTTGCTTCTTTTGCAGCGTACCGTGAAAGCTCCCCTATATCCTCCTCTTTGATTTCGGGGATATACCCCGGTATGCCATGCCTTATATTCATCTTTTCTATTGCGGAAATAAATGCCTCCGCCAGAGCCTCTGCACCTTGGCTATTATCTCCAAGACCTGCGCAGACGGCTAATACCGCAAGCTTTTTGTGAACGCTTAAGCCGTACATCCTGAGAACGACGGGCAAAAGCGTTGCATTGGTTCTGCCGTGGGGAAGATTATATTTTCCGCTGAGACTGTGGGAAACAGCGTGAATATAGCCGACATAAGACCTTGTAAACGCTCTTCCCGCAAGGTGGGAAGCTCTGAGCATGGCTGCCTCCGCCTGAGAGCTTTCATGGCGGCAGGATTTGTCGAGATTCTCAAAAATCAGCCTGACCGCTTCTTTGGCATCCGCCCTTGTGCCTTTAGTAGTCGAGCGACCTATGTAGGCTTCAACGGCGTGGGTAAGCGCATCTATGCCGGTTTCGGCAGCTATGGACGGCGGCAGGGTGTGTATCATTTCCGGCGCGAGAACGGCGTATCGAGGTATGAGTGGAAAATCGTTTATCGCAAATTTATGCCTTGTTCCGGAATCTATCAAGACCGCCGCAAGAGTTGTTTCGCTGCCGGTTCCTGCGGTTGTTGGTATGGCTATCAGCGTTGGTATGCGCTTTCTGACCTTTAGAATGCCAGCCAACCTGCGAAGCGAAGATTTTGGCTTGACAGCTAAAATCCCCACCGCCTTTGACAGATCCATTGGCGAACCGCCCCCTAAGGCGATGATTGAGTCGCAGCCCGCCGCTTTGTAAATTCCATAAGCCTCTTTTGCAAGATCTGTAGTGGGATTAGGGAACGCACCGTCATAGAATGCAAAATCTATTCCTGCCTTTTCAAGACAGCCCTTTAAGCCTTCGGCTGCGCCTATCTTTGAAAGGTTACCGTCGGTTATGATAAACGGCTTTTTCAGATTGGCTTTTTTCAAGATCAGCGGAACGTCGGATATTCTGTCGATTATTTCGGGATTTCTATACGGCAGAACCGGCAGCGCGATTCTCAATCCAATCTGAAATATCCGACAATATATTTTATATAATGGATTCATGCTTTTTGACCTTACCCTTTATATATATTTGAGACTTGCGTGAAAATATCTTACAAGGCTTTATTATAGCAAAAAGATGTTGATTTGTCAACATCTTTTTTTCATATATTTACTCTGTCATTGTCAATTTTGCATACGATAGATTTACAATCTTGATTCATGTGTGAAAAAATAGCGTATAGAGCGGCTCATGCTATAATAGATGTAAACACAACCATAAGCTCACTGCCATTCGTACACGAAAACGTTTGAATTCCTTTACTCACTTTGAGGTGCATAAAAAATTATTCTCATAATTTGTTGCATTTGTATTGACAAATTATCCTAATTATTTTTCCAAAAATTATCCCCTACCCCTTGAATTATGTCGAATAATATGCTACTATAGTAGCGGTTTAAACCGTAACATTTAAATTTTCAGGGGTTGAATTTATGAAGCACGCTTTGTCGCTTACTGCTTTTGGAACGGTAACCGGTTTGCTTTTCTGCTTCTATGCTCTGCCGAAGTACAAAATATTATTTATTGCCGTCGCTCTTTGCACCGGTATCGCCGCGCTTGTGATTTATTTTCTGAATCATAAAAGCCGTGCTGAAGCTGCAATGGCGGCGGTCGTTTTTATATCTGCGGCTGTCGCCGGGATATACAACGTCTTATACACTCACGTGCGGGTTGACGCTGTAAAGGAGCTTGTCGGTAAGAACGTTCAGGTTTCGGGAACGGTTGTTGACGTATACGGCGAGGGTTACTGCCGGATAACGCTGTCCGGTAAAATAAACGGCGTTAAGTGCAGGATGAGCTTTTACAATCCCGAACCGATTGAGTACGGCTCCGAGGTTACGCTGAGCGCGCTGATAAGTGAGATAACCGACTTGGAAGACATGCTCTACAGCTACCCGGACAGACAGTATGTAAATCTCGATAGCGTCCGTGTGCAGAAGGTCGAGGATGCAAAAGGTCTTGCTAAAGCGTTTTCCGGAATCAGGATATACAGCCGGAACGTTTCGCAAAGGCTGGTTTCGGTCTGCGGAAAAGAAAGCGGCGGAATACTTGCAGCCATGCTCTGCGGAAATACATCCTTTGTCGATAGAGACATAAGAACGGATATGTCCAGAGCCGGAATAGGTCATGTTCTGGCGGTTTCGGGGCTTCACGTTTCGGTGATAGCCGGGTTTATCGCCATTATTATGAAAAGATTCGGGAGGATAATTTCATTTATTTGCAGCGAAGCCGTCATGGTGCTTTTCGTTATATTTTCGGGTGCGAAGATATCCTCGATACGCGCACTAATTATGATGAGCGTTCTTCTGTTTTCCAATCTGCTTTTGCAGGAGTATTCCGGCAAGGAATCTATTGCTCTGTGCATAATGATTATGTCGGTGACTAATCCGTATATAGTTGCAAGTCCGTCATTTATACTGTCGGTCAGCGGAGTGTTCGGCGCGGGGACTGCTGCAAGCGCAGTCATCGACAGCTACAGAATCAAAAGCAAGCTTTTACAAGCGATTACCGTTTCGGCTTGCGCTGCGGCGTGTACTCTTCCGGCTGTCGTCTGCTTTTTCGCAGAGGTTTCGCTGGTTTCGGTGGCTGCAAACCTTTTGCTGCTTCCCCTTTGCTCGGCTGCGCTTTGCCTCTCGATGATATTTGCGGTGATGGGCTGTCCTTCCGTTCTTGAAATCATTGTAACTATTGCTTCAAAGCTGATTGAGATTGTTACAAAGGTCAGCGGAATAATAAGCTCGCTTAATATATCGTGGATAGGCGTTAAATGCAGATGGATAACGGTTATACTTGTTTTGCTTGGCGTTGTGGTTGTTGTGATCTATTTATTCAGCAGAAGCATAAAGTCGACAACAAAGGCTGCTATCGCGGCATATTTCGCCGCCATTGCGATATTGATATGCACTGCGGCGGTTGAAAATCATCTGGTATACATGAACATCGAGACAAAGAACGGCGGGTTTGTCTGCACCGTTTCAAAGGGCGAAAGCTCGGTTATGATAGTCTCGGACGAAGGGCTGTTTTATACATATACTGACAGCATTAGCAAGGAGGACTTATCCGGCACTGAGCTCGCAATAATCCTGAAAGACAGTGAAAACGGCAACGTTGTTATGAAGCAGATGGACTCTGATGGTCAGAGTTATGCTCTGTCACGCTGTGACGATACCGGCATAGACGTTTCGGTGTTCGGTATCGAGATAAAAGCTTCGCCCGTAGCGGCGGAGATTGACCACGACGGCGGGCGGATTTACATAGCATCGAGAGATAAGAACAGCGACGCTGATATTTCGATTTCTGTGTTTGATGGGGTCAGCGTTATAAATGATAGGGACGGTGCTTGGATTGTTGAGGGGGAGTTGGAGCGGGAGTTTTGGCTTAAGGCGGGGCGTGGAGCGAATGATTTTGATTCCTGATTTGCAGGATTTCGCCAAATTAATCTGGGCTTTTCTCATTCTATGAGATCAAACAACGTAAGTTGGTCTTCCTTAAGTGATGTCAGCTTACGTTCCTTTATTACGTCGTCAGGACCAATTTCGCCGAAGAGAAGCGGAGATAAAGGGCTATGCGCCTGAGTATTTTTCACCACTGTATTATAGCTATAATTGGCATAACAATATAGGCAGCCGTTTTTACAGGTGTTATATGTTCCTATATCGACGCTGGAAATACAGCCGCATTCCGGTCGCTGATTACGGTCTTTTCCTACAGATAGTTTGAATTTACCTATCCGTTCAAAACGCTCTTTTTCAATGCAACTGGCATGAGCTATTCCAAGTTTATCGAGGTCAATCGCTTCAGAGCAGGTGTCGATATAGAATCCGTACTCTTTTGCTATTTCGGAAAACCTTTGCATCAGCTCGATTTGCTGCCCTTTTGTCTCCGGATGGATTTTCAGCGATTGAGTATTTCTTGCCGTATTGCGATAGACATCAAGAAAGCTCACGGTACATTTTTCCGTATAATCGCCCAGCCTTGCTGCCAAAGCTCTGAAATATTTACAATGATATTCCATTGTATACCTATCATTAAAGAAGATTGGATCATATCGCCAGACAACCTTTTCTCTACCGATGGACTTCGACAATTGTTGGAACGCCGGAATTAGTATATTGTTCTTGGACGGAATATTCGGCTCTGCATCCTTATCATAAGCGGTCAATGTATACTGAAAGTAGTAATTATATCTTTCAAGCTCGGACAGACGGTTCAGCATGGGTACCGGATTTTTCGTCCAAAATACTATTCCATCAACGATATCGGGTGACAGACTTATCCTGCTAACCTGATGAATATTCATCGGATTTCTTACCAAAACATACTCTTTATTAAGTCGGTTGAAAAACCAGTCTGAATAGTATGTTGGGATGTCGGTTCTTCTGCTGGCGCTAATTATCATTCTTCTGCCCTTCTTGTACCGCATTCAGCTCTGGCTGCTATAGTTTTATCAGCCAATCCACAATCATCAAGTATTTTCTCAACAGATTTCCAAATGGTAAGTGATGGATTATCAATGTAGTATTCAAATCCCTTATAGCTTCTCATAGCAACGTTATTCTGCCGGTTCATATCCATTATTTTTATGGAGCGGGCAATAGCAGATTTTACGTCATTTATGGATAATTGGTTAAGACACCATTTGAAATCTGCTTCATTTTTATAATGAGCCAAATTTTCAAAATTTGCATTATACGCTCGGTTTATATGCTTTAGATATTGTGTTCTGTCAATTAATGTGCCGTTACAATCTATTTTGTGTAGAACCATCCATAGTTCAAATGTGAAATTGCTGTATCCAAGGGAATATTGAAAAGAGCGACCCTTCAATTTATTGGCTTTATCCAATTGGTCAAGAATGCCACGGAACTTCTGAACATGAACATCGTCATTGCTTTCGTAATCACAAATATGAACAGCAGATGGAACAGCAATGGGGTTGACTGCCTTGGCAAACTTTAATCGATTCTGTTGCACTTTTGCGTCAATCGACACAGAATAAACTGATTCCGGTATAGAATTAATAGTATTTTTCAGCCAATCAAAATACCATTTTTCTGTACAGCCTTCTACTGTAAAGGTATATTTTTTATTGTTCTTTCTTTCACTCATCAACCGATGCCCCCCTCAGCGGAGATTAAGGACTCTATGATAGATGAGAAATCTACATCTTTAATGGCTCCATATTGACTTATAAAGTAATTCTTCATGTAGTCCTCACCTTTGCGACCCCCCGCTGAACCTGATGTTTTAAAGTCAGAAAGCGAATAATGACTGCTCTCGTGCGCTATATCATCCCGCTCTACAAATTTGATTTCATCTCTGCGATAGAGGTTAGCATTTAAGAAAATAGGATTGTGAGTATTAAAAATAAGTTGAGCGTGGTTCTTATTAATATCATCATTATGAAAAATATTAATTATGTTCATTAAAGCCATAGGATGAATAGATGCATCAAATTCATCTATGACTAAGGTAGAACCGGTTAACAATGCTCTGATTATCAAAGGAAACTCATTGATAAATCTAAGCGTTCCATAAGATTCAAATGCTTCTGCAGGAATAGCCGTACTCTCGTCGTTTTGCTCAAAAACTGAATATAAGATAGTATCGTCACCGCTCTTTGAAGACTTGAATCCCAAAGCATTGGAATTGATACCAAACACTTCGGCTGCTTCGTTCAACGTTTTTACAACATAGATAGTATCATCTTTTGGATTTACAAACCTTCTTGTGAGTTGAACTGAGTTTGCTTGATAAATAATCATAAACTTATTTGCAAACCAGTCGGTAATAATAGAAGCCAATTCTTTGCTAATAATGGATTTGAATCCGTTTGTAAGAAAAAGCTCATCTGAGGTGAGGCTGTTCTCCGATATCGCGCCAATACTGTTTATATTCATATCAGTTCCATTGTTCAAATATTTACGTATTGCAGAAAAATCGCAAATTAAGTCATTATTACTTCTTGAATAAACATCTTTTCCGTTTATTATTAATTGCTCAGTAATTATTTTTCGAGCATATTTCTCCTCTAAAAACATTCCGATATCCAAGGACAAGTTATATTCGATATATAAATTTGAATCTGTAAATTTTATTCCAAATTTCACCGGTTTTGCTTCTGTAAGTCCGTTGAACGGAATCATTTCAAGTAAATGAGATGCAACGTTTGGAGTTGTTATAGGCTCTGCGTTGTTAATGTTTCCCCTAAGAACGATTGAACGCAAAGTATCCATTGCA
>ENA-UOOC01001426-UOOC01001426.1-human-gut-metagenome-genome-assembly--contig:-C48old-NODE-1426-length-20374-cov-17.163837_pt1 | contig 20374 bp, 17 predicted proteins | sample MGYA00242469_ERZ724016 | MGnify/ENA metagenome assembly ERZ724016 | reverse complement strand
ACTATGCTCACGTTGACTGCCCGGGCCATGCTGACTACGTCAAGAACATGATCACCGGTGCTGCTCAGATGGACGGCGCTATCCTGGTCGTTGCTGCTACCGATGGTCCCATGCCCCAGACCCGTGAGCACATCCTGCTGGCTCGTCAGGTCGGCGTGCCCTATATCGTCGTGTTCATGAACAAGTGCGATATGGTCGACGACGAGGAGCTGCTGGATCTGGTCGAGATGGAGATCCGTGAGCTGCTGAGCGAGTACGACTTCCCGGGCGACGACACCCCGATCATTCGTGGTTCCGCTCTGAAGGCTCTGGAGGCTCCCAACGATCCCGACGATCCCGCTTACGAGTGCATCAAGGAGCTGATGAACGCTGTCGATACCTATATCCCCAACCCCGATCGTGAGGAGGACAAGCCCTTCCTGATGCCCATCGAGGATGTCATGACCATTTCTGGCCGTGGTACCGTTGCTACCGGTCGTGTTGAGCGTGGTATCGCCAAGGTTGGCGACGCTATGGAGATCGTCGGCATCAAGCCCGATCGTCTGAACACCACCATCACCGGTCTGGAGATGTTCCGTAAGTCTCTGGACTTCGCTGAGGCTGGCGATAACATCGGCGCTCTGCTGCGTGGTGTTGATCGTACCCAGATCGAGCGTGGTCAGGTTCTGGCTAAGCCCGGTTCCGTGCACCCCCACAAGACCTTCGAGTCTCAGGTGTACGTTCTGACCAAGGACGAAGGCGGCCGTCACACCCCGTTCTTCTCCAACTATCGTCCTCAGTTCTACTTCCGTACCACCGACGTGACCGGCATCATCACCCTGCCGGAAGGCACCGAGATGTGCATGCCTGGCGATAACGTCATGATGCACGTTGAGCTGCTGACCCCTGTCGCTATGGAAGAGGGCCTGCGTTTCGCTATCCGTGAGGGTGGCCGTACCGTTGGTTCCGGCGTCGTCGGCAAGATCATTGAGTGATCATGTCCTTGAACGTCAGTTCTAAGGCGAACTAAGCACTTATAAAGACCTTCCCATTCCGGAGAGTGGGAAGGTCTTTTTTTGTTTGCTCTTGTGCTGCGGGGGCCGGGCCGTTATAATAAAAGAAAAAGCCGCTGTCTGGCGGCGGAAAACGAGGAATGGATATGAAGCTTCCCGAGAAGAAACAGCGCTGGGTCTATCATGCAGAGGCTCTGCCGCAGACGGCAGGCGAGGGCGTCACCCGCCGGGTGCTGGCCTACACCGACGGCCTGATGTGCGTGGAGAACACCTTTGAAAAGGGGGCTGTGGGCGCACTCCACCATCATCCCCACACCCAGATCACCTATGTGGTGTCGGGTGCCTTCGAGTTCACGGTGGACGGCGTGACCCACACTGTGAGGGCAGGGGATACCATCCTGAAGGAGGACGGCGTGGAGCACGGCTGTGTCTGCACCGAGGCCGGCATCCTGCTGGACATCTTCACCCCCATGCGGGAGGATTTTGTCTGAGAGGCTGCCCCGCCGGGCCTGTTGCCGGGCATAAAAACACCCTTTCTTTGCCTTGACCGGCAGGGAAAGGGTGTTTTTGCATTTCCGGCCCGGCGAAAAGTAAACAAATAAAATAGCAAAATTTTGTAGATTATTGCTATTGAAAAATGTATAGGGGGGGGGGTAAAATGGTGAAAAGACCTGTGCCGAGTTGGTGCAGAAAGCGGGAACGACACCCCGGGATGCCCGCCATGCGGAGGCGAACGAGGTATCCTTTTTGCTGCGGGACAGGCTTTGAATGTACAACAGGGAGGATTTTGTATGCAGCGAAAAGATTTAGCTCTGCGGGTGCTGTCTACGGCAGCCATCATGTCGATTGTTACGTCCATTGCAGCCCCGGCCTTTGCGGGTACCTATTATATGGCAAACGGCAATCTGTCCATCCGGCAGGATGAAAATGGCAAGGTCTACGTCAAATCCGGCGATACGGACGAAAAGGAGGACCTGGACGGTGAGGTGGTTATCCGCGGCGGCGTAGGGGAGAATCAATGGTCCAATGCGCCCTCCGGCGGGGCTGCGACTGCGACAGGTACAGAGGGCTCTGTTGCCGGTGAGGGTGCCTCTGCCACCGGTAATGCTGAGGACGGCTCTGCCCCTGCGGCTGCGGCTGCGACAGGTACAGAGGGCTCTGCTGCCGGGGAGAGCCAACCTGACCCGGACGATGCCTTTACCCTGAACGAGACCGAGGAGGACTCTGCCCAGAATCAGGAGGGCAACAACCCCACAGAGAACCCCACAGAGAACCCCACAGAGGATACCACGGACAACCACACGGAAGATACCAAGGACAACCCCACGGAGCCCCCCAAGAAGGATGTGGTGTACGAGTACGCCCCGGCAGACCCGGAGCCGGAACAGCAGGCCACGAAACTCGCCCCGACCACCTCTGCAGACCCTGAGGAAAAGACCCTGAAGACCACTCAGGCCGACACCACTACTACCCCGGCAGCAGAAACAGAGCCCTCCACCAAGTTGGAGGATGTGACGGTAGACACCGCCTATAAACCGGCAGCGCCCACATCGGCAGCGTCCTCCAACTGGATCAGTGTGGTCAATAATTGCCTGAACAAGGTGCTGAACATCCGGCTCAGCGATGTGAATATCCAAAAGAAGTCCAACGATGTCACCGCCCCCATGACGGTGGATGGCAGCGGCGACACCACCATTGAGCTGGACGGCAACAATGTGCTGGATGCATACACATCAAGTCGGACATATGCGGCTGGATTGGAGAAGAAGGGAACCGGTACCCTGACCATTACAGATACAGACTCCATTACGGCAGATGGCACGCAGGATAACACCCTGCGGGGGAGCCTGACCGCAGTTGGGGGTTGGGAACAGGGCGCAGGGATCGGAAGCCGGAGTGCTTATGGTGCTGGTCCTCATGACCAGACAGAGAATATCACCATTGCAGGAAACGCCTATGTGAATGCGTGGGGCAGAGGAAATGCCGCGGGCATCGGCGGCGGACAAGGAAGGAATGCCAAGAATATCACCATCAAAGACAATGCATATGTGGTGGCAGAGGGAGGCAGCAGCGTCGGCATTGGCAGCGGCACAGGCGGCGGCTCCTCGGATGTGAAGATCCAGGGCGGCACGGTGGTTGCAAAGGGATTCTATACAGGCATTGGTGGTCATTACAACGACTCCGATACCTCCGGCAAGACCGAAACAAGCACCATCGAGATCAGCGGCGGAACGGTGTATGCAAATGGAAATAGGTCTGGCGATAAGGGGGTGTCCATCGGCTCCGTCGGAGGAAACTCCAAGATCACGATAAGCGGAGACGCAAAGGTGAAAAATACCGGGCCGATAGGCTCCTATGCAAGTTACGATGTCAAGGACGAAGGTATAAGTTCTACCATTATCATCAAGGACAATGCGATGATCGCAGACGACAGCGGCGCTATTGGTGGAAATACCAGTACCAACATCACCATTCAGGACAATGCGGTCATTGGAGACCCTAGCAATTTTAGGTCACGGCCCAATGAGTGGTTCGGGTATATCGGGACAGCGGCAAGAAGCAACGAGGCAGGCAAGAACATAAAAGCTACTATCCAAATCAAAGACAATGCGTTGATCAAGAAGGTGAAGTTTATTGGCGGAAAGTATGCAGCGGCCGATATAAAGATCCAGGACAATGCACACATCAAAAAGATCGACACTGATGATGATCCGTACAGTATATCTGCGATTGGATCGAATTATAAAAAGGCAGAGATCACCATTGGCGGAAGCTCCGACCCGAACAAACCACAGCAGGGGACAGTGCGGATCGATGAAGCCAGAAACGGGAAACCTTATACGGTTATCGGCAGCGCCTCTGGCGGCGGAACTGTCTCTATCAAGGGGAATGTTCAGCTTAGTCTGGTAAAAAATGATACGTTTTACGACAGGGGGGATTATATTAAGGGCGATAAAGTAGTGACACCGGAACAACTGCGGGAGATGATCGGTGCCGACAGCAAGATCTTTCTCAAGAACGAGGAGACAAACAAGCTGGAGAATATCGTCCATGGCCAAAATGTTTGCGCCCATGTAGACGGAGAAGAAACCGGCAACAGAGAGGATGCCACCTGCACGAAAGATGGCTGGGTGGAGTACCGCTGCAATTACGAACATAAAAACGGTGCAACCGGAAATAGCTGTGGCCGCACTTGGAGAGTTACCATCCCCAAGAAAGCCCACGATTACGGCCCGTGGACAGTAAAAACCCCCGCTACCTGTGAGGGCGAAGGTGAAGAACACCGTACTTGCTCTATGTGCCATAAGGAAGAGACGCGCAAAACTGCCGCTCTTGGCCATCAGTGGAAAGAAGTCTCCCGCACGGGCAACTGCGGCGTAGCGGGTGAGATTCACTACGTCTGCGAGCACGATTCCAGCCATACCAAGACAGAACCCGTTGCCCCCACCGGCAACCACCAGTTCAACGCTTGGCATCAGACCAAGGCTCCCACTTGCATGGAAGAGGGCGAGGAAAAGCGCGAGTGCAGCGTCTGCGGCAAACCTGAGACCCGCAAGGTGGATAAACTCGCCCATGTGGAAGAGCTTCGTGGTGCAAAAGAGCCTACCTGCACCGAGCCGGGTTATACCGGGGATAAGTGGTGCACCCGTGGCGACCACCTGCTGGAAAAGGGAAGCGTCATCCCCGCCACCGGCCACCACTGGGTGGACAAGGGCGACGGCACCCACACCTGCCCCGACTGCGGTGCCACCGAGGGCCAGCCTGTCAACACCAACAGCGCCCTTGAGCTGCGGGTGGTGGACGCTGAGGGCATGGACCAGCCCTTTACCGTGAGCCAGAACGGCACTCTGCGCACCTACACCGGTGCCTACGACACGGCCACCCTTACCGGCGACCTGAACACCCTGCGCTACCTGCAGGACCACGGCGCACAGACCATCCAGTTCGTCACCAATGGCCAGACCAGCAGCTTTGCCATCAACGACCTGCTGGCACAGGGCAGCGGCAGCGAGGTGTTCTACCTCACCCACCGTGGGGCCGAAGAGCCCACCCTGCTGCTGGTGGAGGCAGACCACAGCGAACTGGTGAAAGACTAACCATCCACGGCGGCGGGGCTCTCCGCATGGCCCCCCCACCTCCATATTGCAAGACCCCCGGCACCTTCCGCAGGGTGCCGGGGGTCTCTTTGCGCCGCAAGGCAAAAAAGGCCCCGGCCTGCCCGGTGGGGGCGAGGCCGGAGCCTTTGCTCATGCTTTGGTGGGTGCTGCCGGGCAAGCTCAGGCGGCAGTGGAAGAAGCGACCTCGGAGGAAGCAGCCTCAGAAGATGCAGCCTCGCTGGAGACCTCGGATGCGGCCTCAGAAGATGCAGCCTCGCTTGCAGCCTCGGAGGAAGCGCTGTTCTCCTCGGCCACGGCAGAGGTGGAAGCAGCCTCAGACTGAGCGGCAGCAGAAGCAGCCTCAGAGGTAGAAGCAGCAGTAGAAGAAGAGCTGCCGCAGGCAGTCATGCTGACAGCCAGGACCAGAGCAGCAACGGTAACACAAACATTCTTGAGTTTCATATCAAAAATCTCCTTACTTTTGAAAAAACAGTTTCGCGGAAGGCTGTACAGGTGAAACCTTTCCGCAAAAAGATATTCTAGTCCGTTTTCGAAAAAAATCAAGCCCTTTTTTGATAAAGATTCTATTTACCGAAGAGATTCTACACTTTTGTTATAACTTTTCTCCAAAAGTCAAGGATTTTTGACGTGCAAAAATGAAACACTCTGGGCTTTTCCGGGAGAGAAAAGCATGGTATAATATCGCTAACGCGATATTCTAGTTTTATGCGCAGCGCCTCGCCGCTTGCTCCTGCGGAGCTGCGTGGCAACCGGCTTGGGATGCGCAATGATACCATTTCACTGCGTTCATGGTAGAATGTCGCTAACGCGATATTCTAGTTTTATGCGCAACGCCTCGCCGCTTGCTCCTGCGGAGCTGCACGGCAACCGGCTTTGGATGCGCAATTATACCATTTCACTGCGTTCATGGTATAATATCGCTAAGCAGAAATGGATCCCGCAAATCATGCGGATGATATTGAGGTGGAACGATATGGACATCAAAAAAGTGGCAGTTCTGGGAGCCGGTGCGGTCGGCTCCTACGTGATCTGGGGGCTTTCGGCCCGCAGGGACATCGAGCTTGGCGTGGTGGCCGATGGCCCGCGCGGCGAGCGCCTGAAGAAGGATGGCTGTGCCATCAACGGCAAAATCTACCGTCCGGCGGTCTGGACGCCGCAGGAGGCGCATGACGCCGACCTTCTCATCGTCTGCCTGAAATACGGCGCATTGCCCGGCGCACTGGACAGCATCAAAGCCGTCACCGGCCCCCATACCACCATTATGAGCCTGATGAACGGCGTGGACAGCGAGGACATCATTGCCTCTGCCGTGGGTGGGGAGCATCTGCTTTACTCCCTCATCAAAGTGGCGTCCCATAAGGAGGCTGACGGCGTCCATTTTGACCCGGCGACCACTGTTGGCATCATCTTCGGGGAGAAGGAGCCGCCCTGCGACAGCCCCCGCGTCAAGGCCGTGGAGGCCCTGTTCGGCGGCACAGAGCTGCACTTCCGGGCCACCGACTGCATCCGGGAAGAGATGTGGAGCAAGTTCCGCCTCAACGTCTGCAACAATCTGCCCCAGGCCATCCTCGGCGCAGGCGTAGGCTGCTACCGTGACAGCGTCCATATAAAAGCCATCAGCGACGGTCTCCGCCGTGAGCTGGAAGCCATTGCCGCAGCCAAAGGCATCGATATGCAGAAGGCGGATGCCGTGTCCGGCAAGGGCTGTGCCGTCAAGCCCTCGGCCCGCTACTCGACGCTGCAAGACCTCGACGCCGGACGCCATACCGAGATCGATATGTTCTCGGGTGCGCTCATCCGGATGGGCAAAGAGCTGGGCATCCCGACGCCCTACAATGAGTTTGCGTATCACATGATAAAAGCGCTGGAAGAAAAGAACGACGGTAAGTTTGATTATGCCGGCCCGAATCAGGAAATGACATGGGCAAGATAACGGAGGGAATACCGATGAATATTACGGTCTATCTGGGAGCCAATGAGGGCAATGACCCGGCCCTGAAACAGGCGGTGGAGGAACTGGGCCGCTGGATCGGCGAGAGCGGGAACGCGCTGGTCTACGGCGGCTCCCGCAGCGGCCTGATGGGGCGTCTGGCCCACAGCGTCCTGACGGCGGGGGGCGAAGTGACCGGCGTCGAGCCTCAGTTCTTCATCGACTCTGAGGTGCAGTATGACGGCCTGACCAGGCTCATCGTCACGCAGGACATGACCGAGCGCAAGACCCGGATGATCGAGCTGGGCGACGCCTTTATCGCGTTCCCCGGCGGCACCGGCACGCTGGAAGAGATCGCCGAGGTGATGTCCAAGGTCTCGCTGGGCCATCTGGACGCGCCCTGCATCCTCTACGATCTCGACGGCTACTACGCCGGCCTGAAAGCTCTGCTGGCCCACATGGTCGAGATGGGGCTGTCCAGCCCCGAGCGGCAGAGCGGCATTTATTTTGTAAAGAATCTGGACGAGATAAAGAGCATCCTGAAACGGGCATAAGAAAAGCGCTGGAAGCGGTGTAAAGGTTTCCAGCGCTTTTTGTTGTCTGCTTACATGGAGATGACGCCCAGCGCGTTTGCCACCGAGCTGATGAGGATGACGGCCGCGAAGATGGGGCAGAGGTACTTTATCATAAAGTTGAAGATGCGCTTGCGGCGGAAGGGCTTGCCTTCCAGCGTGACCTCTTCCTCGATCTTCTCCACACCGATGACCCGGGACACCAGCAGGCAGATGGTGATGGCTGCAATGGGCATCATGACGGAGTTGGTGAGGAAATCGAAGAAGTCAAGAAACTGCATCCCAAAGACCGTGAACTGGGCCAGCGGGCCGTAGCCCAGAGCCGACAGACTGCCCAGCACCAGCATGATGATGCCGATGAGGACGGTGGCCTGCTTACGGTCCCAGCCCAGCTCGTCCTCGAAGGTGGAGACAGCGCTTTCCGTCAGGGCGATGGAACTGGTGACGGCGGCAAACAGTACCAGCGTAAAGAAGAGGATGCCCACCACGGTGCCGAGGCCCATGCTCTCAAAGACCTTCGGGATGGTGATGAACATGAGGGCCGGGCCGGCCTGCAGGGTGTCCGGGTCGCCGCCCGAGAAGGAGAAGACCGCCGGAATGATCATCAGGCCCGCCATGATGGCAATGGCCGTGTCGAAGATCTCCACGTTCTCGGTGGACTCCTCGATGGAGACATCCTTCTTCATGTAGGAGCCGAAGGTGACGAGGATGCCCATTGCGATGGAGAGGGAGTAGAACATCTGCCCCATGGCGGTCACGACGGTCATCCAGGAGAAGTTGGAGAGATTCGGCACGAGGAAATACTTCACGCCCTCCAGCGCACCCGGGCGGGTGACGGAGTAGCCCGCGATGATGACGGACAGCACCACGAGAATGGGCATCATCACCTTGGACACCCGCTCCACGCCGTTGCGCACGCCTGCAAAGATGATGGAGAGGGTGAAGACGGTAAAGATGACAAAGCATATCTCCGCCGAAGCGCCGCTGGAAATGAAGGCCGAGAAGTAGCCGTCTGTGGCCAGCTCACTGCCGTGGCCGCTGACGTAGTCGGCCAGATACCGGATGACCCAGCCGCCGATGACCGAGTAATAAGGCACGATGAGGATGGGGATGATGGCATTGATCCAGCCGCCGAAGGAGCGCTTGCCCTTGCGGACGGCGGCGAATGCGCCCACCGGGCTTTTCCTGGTCATCCGGCCCAGCGCCGTCTCGGCAACGATCATGGTGTAGCCGAAGGTGAAGGCGAGGATGATGTAGATGAGCAGGAAGATGCCGCCGCCGTACTTGGCCGCAAGATAGGGGAAGCGCCAGATATTGCCGAGGCCTACCGAAGCGCCTGCCGCCGAGAGGACAAAGCCGATCTTGCCCGAAAAGGCGCTTCGCTTGTGTTGATTTTGGTTCATTAGATTCTCCTCTTTTCACAAATTTGAATAAGTCCAGTGTAACACTGCCGCAAGTGGGATTCAACAGATTTCCCGATAAAAACCGCGAAATGCATCGAAAGAATCGAACGGCAGCATTAAAAAATAAGCACAGAGGCCCAAAGACCTCTGCGCTTGAAGATGCAGATTCAGTCCACTACCGGTACATCCAGCCCGAATTCCAGCGGGCGGAAACGGGGGCAGACGTTCTCGGTGATGCAGATGACCGACGCGGCCAGGCGGCTGCCGATCTCACAGGACTGGGCCAGATTCTTGCCGTAGGTCAGGCCGATGACCGTACCGGCAAAGAAGGCGTCGCCTGCGCCGGTGGTGTCGATGACGTCCACCTTCTTGGCGGGTACGACGCCGCACTCGCCGGTGTGCTTGGCGTACACGGCACCCTGACCGCCCATGGTCACCACCATGCTGGTCATGTTGGCGCTGTGGACGTTCCGGGCCAGTACCTGAGCCATCTGGCTGGGGGTGAGATGCTCGTAGTCGTCCGAGAAGAGCAGACCGGCCTCCTGCTGGTTGCAGACGAAGCAGTCGATCTGCTGCAGATAGTCGCGGCGCTCCATGGCGATGCTCATGTTGGAGACTGCGGCAAAGACCTTTTTGTTGTATTTCCTGGCATAGCGGAGCACCTGCTTGACCGTGTCTTTCTCCAGATCCAGCTCGATGGCGATGGCGTCGCAGTCCTTGAAGATCTCGTCGCCCTTCTTCTCCAGCAGGGTGGTCAGCGGGGTGGTGTCAGGGCGCTTGGAGATGGCGGCGTGGACGTCGCCGTCGTTGTCAAAGATGGCCAGCCAGGTACCCATGCCATCGGGGACCTTCTGGATGTACCTGGTGTTGACCTTGTGGTTGTCCAGTTTGTCGATGACGTCCTGGCCCATGCCGGTGTCGTCCACCAGACCCACGAAGGTGGGGCGCAGCTCCACATTGGCGATGTCCTCCGCCACGTTCCGGCTCACACCGCCATGCACCTGTTCAATGCGGCCGGCGTTCCGTCCGCCGGGGATGTAGGTGGAGAGGGGATAGCCCTTGATGTCCACGAAAACTGCGCCGATGACTACGATTCCCATATTTGAAATTCCTTTCCTGAATAAAAGCTCTCTTTGACTTCTATCCTATTTACGCTTCTTCTGCCTTTTGCGCCCGAATATCGTCGCCCATAAAGAGGAAGGGGACAAAAGAGGAGAGGCGGCTGGAGATTTTTTCGGTGTAGAGCTTTTCCAGCAGAGCGCCGTCGGTGATGTTGGTGGTGACGATGGTGGGCAGCTTCGCGCCCAGACGGTTGTTCAGCAGACTGTAAAGGGTGCTGATGAGGAAGCTGGAGTTGAATTCGGAACCCAGGTCGTCGAGGATGAGCAGGTCGGCCCCGGCGGCGGTGCGCAGGAGCATCTCTTCCTCCCCGGCGGGGTCGGAGCCGAAGTGCAGGGCCTCGAGCTTCGAGAAGAAGTCGGGGCTGGACACATAGATGACGTCGAAGCCCTTTTCCAGCACCTCTCCGGCGATGGCCAGAGCGGCATGGGTCTTGCCCAGACCGGCGTTGCCGAGGAGCATCAGGCTCTCGCTGGTGGTGTCGAATTCGTCGGCGTAGCCGCGCAGGTCGTCCAGAAGGGTAGACATATAACTCCGTATCGGCTCGCCGAGGGAGGCGTCCATCCGGGCGGGGTAGTAGCGCAGCTCCATGGTATCGAAGCTGGAAATGGAGAGGCTGGACAGAGCCTCGATCTCCGACCGGCGGAGCTGCTGCATCACCTTGTGGACGCAGCTGCAGGTGCGTCCGTCCACAATGCCGGTGTCTTCGCAGAGCCTGCAGGTGAAGTGCGGCTCCAGTGCGTCGGCGGGACGGCCGCTGGAGGCCAGCAGGTCGGCCAGCTTTTTGCGGGCATCGGTGAGGGCCGCAGCGGCATCGGTGCGGTCCTTGCCCGCCGCACCGGCCAGTGCGCAGCGGATGCCCCGCACCCGCACCTCTTCTTCGGCGTGGCGCAGCCCGGGGACAGCGGCCTCGGCCTCAGCGCGGGCGTCCTCCGCCTTGGCCCGTGCGGTCTGACGACGGCGGGCGACGGTGCGCAGGGCTTCCTGATACAGTTCGTTTTTGGTACGCATAGTGTCTCCTTATGCCGGGGGTCACTCGGACTTTTTCTTGAGGGTGCGGCGGCGGGCAGCGTTCTTGAGGAAGTCGTTGCCGCTGGGGGTCTCGCGGTCCACCCGGATGTTCCGGCTGGCGCCGGCAGCGGCCACCGGAGTGCGCACATCGTGGATATTGCGCAGACCCTTGGCGTTCCAGGTCTTGAGGATGCTGTTCCAGTACCACAGGTCACGCTTCGGCCCGGCCTGCACAGCGGCCTCCTGCACCATGGCATCGTCGTAGCCGTAGACCTCATACCACCGGGCGATGGCTTTTCGCCCGCCGAGGGTGAGCTCGCTGTCCGGAATGCCCAGCAGGGAAGCGACGTACTGTTCTCGGGTCTGGCGGAGGGCCAGCAGCTTGAGGTGGGCGTCGGCCTGTTCGCCGGTCTCCACGCCCTCGGCCCGCCAGACTTTCAGCTCGTGAAGGACGGCGGCCATCGTCCGCTTGCCCCGGCTGGCCACATAGGCCACGCAGAGCATGACGGTCTCGGGGGCAAAGCCCTCCTGTACATAGAGGTTGACCAGCTTTTCCATCTCGCTGTGGGTCAGCGGGCGGGCAAAGCCGGTCTGAGCGCAGTCGATGAGGCTCGAGATCATGGGGTCGGTGCGGCTTGCGGCGGCGATCTCCGCCCAGGTCATGGGGGCAGGAGCAGAGGGCTCTGCTCCCGGCGCGGCGTTCTCGTCGTAGCGCTCGAGAAGCCCCGCACCGGCCCAGAAGGAGAGGGCGCTTTCGGCTGAGATGCGGCTGCGCAGTTTAAGGTCGGCACAAATTTTTTCGGGGTCAGTGACGCCGGTGGCCAGCACATACAGCGCTACCCGGACGTTGTATTCCTCGGCGATGCCCAGCTTGGAAAAGATGAGCTGCGGCACCGGGATGGTGTCGCCCTTGAGCTCTTTGAGACGGTATATCATTTGCTTTCCCCGCTTTCTGCGTCCTCGTCCTTCGGCGGCGGTGACCAGGGCTCACAGTCCAGGATGGAGGGCCGCTGCTTCCAGAGCGCCAGGTCAGCGCTGTAGGCAGAGGACAGATACTCTGCCGCTGCGGCCCGGCCCTCGTCCGTCAGCGGAAAGACCATCTGTCGGCGCAGGGCGGGGTCGGTGCGGTCCAGTGCCCAGGGGTCGGGCCAGATGTCCACCGTGAGGATGGCTTCCTCTTTCTGTGCGCCCTCGCCGCCGTCCGGGTCAGGCACGCTGCGCTTGCCGGGCGAGAGCAGATAGCGCATCCCGTCTTCGCTGCCGCTGTATTGATTCTTGCACTTGAAATAGTGCAGAAGGGGTACAAAAATCATGACGTCCCTCTCAGTTTTAGACTTGCTGAAATGATAAAAGCGCCAATTCTTGACGAATCAGCGCTCTTTTTGTGGAGCAGGATACGGGACTCGAACCCGCCGCCTACTGCTTGGGAAGCAGTCGCTCTACCGGATGAGCTAACCCTGCGTTTACTCATTTATTGTAGCAAAGGACACGGGTTTTGTCAACCGCTTTTTGGCTCGATTTTGGTCGGTAGCAATTCAACTTTTTAATGCAACAGCAACAGCGTTGAATTGCCTATCGCAAAGATGCCGTTTCGATCGGCACTATTTTTGAAAATTGCGATAAACAAAAAAGACCACCGTTCTGCCCGCAGGAAATAAGGGCAGGGGGGTGGTCTTTTGAACGGACTGTGAATTACAGCTCAGCCAGAGCGCGCTTGAGGTTCTGGGCGATCTGGTCAGGGCAGCTGGTGGGGCGGGGGCCGCAGGTGGTGCCTTCCATGCGGGCGATGGCGTCCTCAGCCTTCATGCCCTTGAGCAGGCGGCTGATGCCCTTCAGGTTGCCGTTGCAGCCGCCGATGACCTCGATGGACTCGATGGTGTGGTCATCGTTCAGCACGATGTGGGTCTCCTTGGAGCAGGTACCCTTGTTGGGGTAGCTGAAAGACTTGCTCATATTCAAACTTCCTCTCTTTATATCCGACTGACAGGCGAGCGGACTCGCGCAGTATCTTTATTATATCCCTGTCAGGTGGGGAAGTCAATGTGACCCGGTCACAGAGCGCCGCCCCGGCGCTTGCGGGCCAGTGCCTCGATGCGCGCGATCTGGTCGTCCTCGGTGACGCAGGCACCCACCGGGTGGGGTTTGCCGTGGTTCGCGCCGTGGAAGTCGCTGCCGCCGGTGACGATGAGGTCATGCTTCTTGCAGAGCTCAGCGCACTCGGCCCTGTCCTCGGGGCTGTTGCGGGGGTGATGCACCTCGATGCCGTCGATGGCCCCTTCGGCCACCAGCTCCCGCAGCAGGGGCATACTCTTGTACACCGTCGGGTGGGCGAACACCACCACGGCCCCAGCGGCCTTTGCCGTGGCCAGCACCTCCCGCACCGGAGGGTAAGTGGGGGAGTGGAGGCACTTGCCCCGCGGCTCCCAGCCGAACAACTCGTGATAAAGCCCGGTGTAGATGCCGTCGCACAGGCCCAGCTGCTGCAGCGCCTGCATGATGCCGCTCTTGAAGAGGACGCCGCTGTCCTGTGCATATTCCAGCGCCTGCTCGGTGCGGAACTGGGGGTACAGCGCCTCGATCTCCCGGCAGCTCTGCAGAGCGCACTCGTTGCGGCGCTGGCGCATGATGTCGCAGTGCCGGCGCAGGGCAGGGCAGTCCAGGTCGGGCCAGAAGGTCAGCAGGTGGACGCGGTGGCTGCGCTCGAAGTCGTAGCCGGTGAGCTCGGCGGCGGGGATGAGCCGCACGCCGTCCTGCACCGGGTGGTCGTAGGCGTACTGGGCGCTGAGGGTGGTGTCGTGGTCAGAAAGGGCCAGAGCGCTCAGCCCCAGCCGCGCTGCCATCAGGGGCAGGCGGTGGATGGGGACAGAGCCGTCAGAACAGGTGGAATGAGTATGAAGGTCGCCAGCCATAAGTTACTTTCCCTCGATTTTTATAGATTTCTGCGATTAGTGTACCACAAAAATCATCGGGGAACAAGGGAGCCTTACACGGCCTTGCCGCCCACCGTGAGCGTGGAAGAACGGATGTGGTGGGTGAGAACGACTTCGGTATCCTCGCCGCCCATGGCCAGCAGCTCGTCCACCGAGAGGGTGGTGGAGCAGAGGATGGTCTGGAAGGTGATGGTGTCGATGCCCTCAGCCCGCAGCTGACGCAGCGTGGACAGCGAAGCGTGGAGAGAGGCCGTGAACCGCCCGACGCGGAGGGAGAGGACGTTGTTGCCCCGGATGCTGGTGTAGGAGATGCGCTGGCCGTCCTTGTCGGTGACAGTCAGGCCGGGGAGGGGAGAGGCGGGTGCGGACGGGGTGGCAGAGCCGCCGTCAGAAGAGGAAGAAGACTCCTCGGGGATAACCGGTCCTTCCGGCTCCACAGGGCGGGGGCTAGAGACCTGATCGATGACCTTGCCGTCGGCATCCTTCGTGATGATGTTCGCGCCGGGGTCCAGCTTCTCCTTAAAGGTATTGGGGTCGAGCTCAATGCCGTTCTGAGAGAGGGCCTTACCATTGGGACTACCGGCCTTGGCGGTCAGCTCGAGGCTGCCCGACAGCTCGATGTCGCTGCTGGAGATACCGCTGCCGCCGCGGTAGCTGCCGCTACCGCCGTTGGCAGTGACCGTACCGCCGGAGATGGTAAGGCTGCTGCTGGTGGTGATGCCGTCGCGGCCGTAGCTGCCGCTGCTGCTGCCGGCGGTGGCGGTGACTGTGCCGCCGGAAATGGAGAGGCTGCCGCTGCTGGAGATGCCGTTGCCGCCGTTGCTGTAATCGCCGCTGCCGCTTTTGCCGCCAGTGGCAGTGACCGTACCGCCGGAGATGGTGACGCCGCCGCTGCTGCTGGAGATGCCGATGCCGCCGTCGCTGTAACTGCCGCTGCAGCCGTCGCCGCCAGTGGCGTTGACCGTACCGCCGGAGACGGTGAGGCTGCCGCTGTCGATGCCGCGGCCGCCGTTGCTTCTGTCACTGGACTCGCTCTTACTGCCGTTGCCGCCATTGGCGTTGACCGTACTGCCGCCGGAGATGGTGACGCCGCCGCTGCTGAAGGTGCGGATGCCGCTGCCGCCGTCTGCGCCGCTGCCGCCCTTGGCGTTGACCGTACCGCCTTTCATGGTGAGGCTGCCGCTGTGGATGCCGTCGCCGCTGTCGCTGCCGCTGCTGCCGCCAGTGGCGTTGACCGTACCGCCGGAGATGGTGACGCCGCCGCTGCTGAAGATGCCGCTGCGGCCGCTGCCACCTTTGGCCGTCAGGCTGTCATTTTCGCCGCCGGTGATGGTGAGGCTGCCGTTGCTGGAGATGCCGCTGCCGCCGGAGCCAACACTGCTCGTGCTATCGCCTCCGGTGGCAGTGACCGTACCGCCGGAAATGGTGAGGCTGCCGCTGCTGGTGATGCCGTCGCCGCCGTAGCTGCTGCTGCCGCCGTTACCACCGGTGAGATGGTTGTCGCCCTTCAGGGTCAGCGTCACGTCGCCTTTCGAAATGAGGGCGGAACCGGAGTCGGCCTTGATGTTCACATTGTCCAGCGTGACCTCGACCTTATCGTTCCCGGCGTTGATGGTCACGGTGTGGGAGGAAGCGTCCTTCTCACGATTTGTGATGATGGTGCCGGTGTCTTCCACCTCCGGCTCCGCCCCCTGTGAGACTTTGTTTGTCCCTTTGGTCTCACTCGCCGAAATCGTAATGTCACCATCTTCGATGTACCATGTCTTTGCAAAGGCCGGGGCGGTAAAGGTGGTGAGCATTGCAGCGGTCAGGACAAGCGCTGCTGCCCGCTGAGAGGCCGGACGGGGTGAATCGATACCCCCCCCCCGTATGGAGAGGCCGACCCAGAACACGCATCGCAAGCTTACGATAAGACAACATACAAAAACCTCCTTTGAATGGTGAAAAGAAATGGTGAAACCGTAGAATATCAGGTTGCTTTGAATATACCGCATCTGCGGAAAAAAATCAATAAAACCTGCGCGAATCGCCCTCTTTCCTGCGTGAATGGAGAAAACCCGTCAGATTTTGGCTCTGACAAAGAGACAGTTTATCGCTGCGTGGCGGCTCTCGGGAGACGGGCTTGCCCTCTCAGTCTCGCTCCGCTCGCCAGCTCCCCCAAAGGGGGAGCCTTTGGCAGGCCGGGGAACTTTCCACTGGACGCCTGAGGCCCGATATGGCGCAAAAGGGCGGGCCTTGCTACAGAGGGCAGCGGCTTCTGGACAAGCGCACCTTGTCAAGCTGTTGTGAATCTCTGTAGCAGGGCACTACTGTTTCTGAAAAAATCAGACTTTGCTCGTCCCGCGTGGGCCTGACCGGCACGCCAGAGGCTCCCCCTTTGGGGGAGCTGTCACCGAAGGTGACTGAGAGGGCAAGGATGCTGGAGGGGAGGCTTTTGCTTTTCCGGGCTGGACATGGTATACTGGGAAAGGAAAAACCCGCCGACCCGGCGGGAAAAAGGAGAATGGTATCATGAAAACGAAATTTGGCATCGTGGGCTGTGGTTTCCTCGGCAATATCGTGGCCGATGCGTGGAAGAAGGGCCTGCTGGAAGACTACGAGCTGGTGGGCGTCACCAGCCGCACCTTCGCCTCGGCAGAGAAGACGGCGGCAAGCGTGGGTTGTGCGGCCTGCGCGGACGTGGACGCTCTGTTGGCGCTGGAGCCGGAGTACATCGTGGAAGCCGCTTCGGTGGAAGCGGTGCGGGCCATGGCCGTTCCGGTGCTGCGCCGGGGCGTGAACCTCGTGGTGCTGTCCATCGGTGCATTCGCCGACCTCGCGTTTTATGAAGAGGTCAAGCAGGCGGCCCGGGAGGGCGGGGCCAAGGTGCATCTGGCCAGCGGCGCCATCGGCGGCTTCGACGTATTGCAGACCGTCACCCTTATGGCAGAAGCCCTGAAGCTGGACGAGAAGGCCGGCATCGAGACCCACACCGGTGCGAAGGGCTTCCGCAACACCCCCGTCTGGGCCGACCATCTGCTGACCGACACCGAGAAGACCACCGTCTTCACCGGCAGCGCCAAGGAAGCCATCGCAACCTTCCCGCGCCGGGTCAACGTCGCTGTGGCCACCTCGCTGGCCACCACCGGCCCCGACATCACCGGCGTGACCATGCACTCCGTACCCGGCTGGGTGGGCGACGACCACTGCATCACTGCCGAGATCGAGGGCGTGAAGGCCGTGGTGGACATCTGCTCGTCCACCAGCGCCATCGCCGGTTGGAGCGCCGTGGCGCTTCTGCGCAACCTCGCCTCGCCGGTCTGCTTCTATTAAAAAGGAGGGAGCCTCATGTTCAAGAAACTGGTAGCCATCGAGCCGGTCAGCCTCATCCCTACAGCAGAGGAAGCGCTGCATCAGTACGCCGAACAGGTCGAGCTTTACCGCGATATTCCCGCCGACGACGAAGAGATCGTCCGCCGCATCGGAGACGCCGACGCGGCGCTGTTGAGCTATACCTCCCGCATGGGCAAAAACGTCATCGAGCGCTGCCCGAACCTGCGCTACATCGGGATGTGCTGCAGCCTCTACTCGGAGGAAAGCGCCAATGTGGACATCGCCTTTGCCCGGGAAAAGGGCATCAAGGTGCTGGGCATCCGGGACTACGGCGACCGCGGCGTGGTGGAGTACGTCCTCCACGAGCTGACCGGTCTGCTCCACGGCTTCGGGATGCCGATGCTCCACGACGAGCCCGTGGAAATTTACGGCCTCAAGGTGGGTATCGTGGGTCTGGGCGTTTCGGGCCGGATGATCGCCGATGCACTGGCCTTCCTCGGCGCGGACATCTCCTACTACAGCCGCAGCCATAAGCCAGACGCCGAGGCCGCAGGCATGAAGTATAAGCCGTTGGACGCTCTGCTCCGGGAGAGCGAAGTGGTCTTCACCTGTCTGAACAAGAATGTCCTGCTCCTGGGCGAGCCGGAGTTTGAGGCGCTGGGGGAGGGAAAAGTTCTTTTCAATACCTCCATCGGCCCCGGCTTTGACTCCGCCGCGCTGGAAAAGTGGCTGGATAAGCCCGGCACCCACTTCTTCTGTGATACCTACGCCGCCGCAGGCCCCGTCAGCGAGGGCTTCTTCCGGCGGCCCAATGTCCACAGCCCGGGAGTCTCGGCAGGCCGCACCAGGCAGGCTTTCGTTCTGCTGAGCCAGAAGGTGCTGGCGAACATCGAGACGGCGCTGGGAGAATAAGCTGTAGTTTCTCTGATGTGTTACACGCCGGGAGCGACCACAGCAACCATTGTCCCAACTGCCTGTCCAGCCTTCATGTGGACGAAGAACCCGGCGACCGTGCCTCCGACTGCGGCGGCATCATGGAGCCGGTAGCCGTCTGGGTACGCAAAGGCGGCGAGTGGGCCATCATCCACCGCTGCAAGCGCTGCGGAAAGCTCAGTTCTAACCGGGTAGCGGCAGACGACAACCCCATGAAGCTCATGAGCATTGCCATGAAGCCCCTGTGCGCTCCGCCGTTCCCGCTGGACTACATCGAGGAAATGACCGCCTTGATGGGCGGCGATGGACGGATGCGGTAAGCCGCAGCCAAAAACGAAAAGGTCGCTGTGCCGGAGAAGGCATGAAAAAGTACAAAGATAGGGGAGAGTGCTTCGATGGACTATATCAGAGTTACCAAAGAAAACATCGACAGGGAACACATCTGTTGTGCCATGTCCGGCAAACAGAGCCTTGCCAAAAAAGAATGGCTCAAGCAGCGCTTTGAGGAGGGACTTGTTTTTTACCGCAGTGCAGAGCGGGGCAAATGCTTTATCGAGTACATCCCGGCAGAAAACGCATGGGTACCCATTGATGCAGCAGGCTGGCTTTATATCAACTGCCTGTGGGTCTCCGGTTCCTTGAAAGGTCACGGCTATTCCAGCGAGCTGCTGGAAGAATGCCTTCGGGATGCCAAGGCGCAGGGCAAAAACGGCGTTTGCATTCTGTGTGCAGAGGGACGCAAACGGGAATTTCTCGCTGACCCCAAGTTTTTGACCCATAAGGGCTTCAAGGTCTCAGACATCTCCGATTGCGGCATCAACCTCATGTATCTGCCCCTTGCAGAGAATGCCCAGCCGCCAAAATTCAAGGCCTGCGCCAAGCATCCCAAGGTGGAGGAAAACGGCTTTGTCCTCTACTATACCGACCAGTGCCCCTACACCTATTATTGGGTGCCAAAGGTGCAGGAGGCTGCAAAGGAACATGGGATCCCGTTCAAAGCCGTTCACATCACTGAGAAAGAGACGGCCCAGAATGTGCCCGCACCTGTCACAACATACGCATTGTTCCGGGAGGGGAAGTTTGTGACCCAGAGCATCCAGTCGGACAAGAAATTCTTGAAATTGGCGGCAGAATAATTGAATCAGGCAAGACGCCAGACGCTCAGACGCAGTGCAGCCCATAGAGTAGGGGTGCGCTGCGTTTTTTGGAGGATTTTATATGGGAGAAATTGTTGTATATGTTCACGGAAAGGGCGGTTCGGCACAAGAGGCCGAGCATTATAAAGCCCTATTCCCTGACTGTGAAGTAATTGGTTTCGACTACCACGCACGATCTCCATGGGAAGCCACGGAGGAATTTTCCGGATTTTTTACGGCAGTGCGGAAACGCTGCGGGAAGCTCACACTGGTGGCAAATAGCATTGGTGCGTTTTTATCTTTGTCCTCGTTGAATGAGAAATTGGTGGATACCGCTTATTTTATTTCTCCAGTAGTCGATATGGAGCAACTGATTTGCAACATGATGCAATGGGCTGACGTCTCCGAAGCAGAACTTGCAGAGAAACTGGAAATTTCCACAACATTTGGAGAAACGCTGTCATGGAAATATCTCTGCTATGTCCGAGAGCATCCGGTTTCATGGAAAATCCCTACCCGCATTTTGTATGGGGAAAAGGATGATCTGACCTCCATGGAAACCATAAAAGCCTTTGCGAAAAAGAACAACGCAGAGCTGACCGTTATGCCGGGCGGAGAGCACTGGTTTCATACAAAAGAGCAGATGCAATTTTTAGATAACTGGATAAAGAATAGGAGACCCTGCAATGAAACAGAAAATAAGGACGGCTTTGCCTGCTTATAGTTCTGGGAACCGGGCTGATTGCTTACCCTGCCTGCGGCAGGGCAGTGCTGTTCGAATCCCTCTGGGTCACAAAGCCAGCGTGTGACTTATATGTACGCAAAAGAAAAGCAGCAGCGTTAAAATTACGCTGCTGCTAAAAGTGGACCTAGAGGGATTCGAACCCTTGACCTCTCGGATGCGAACCGAACGCTCTC
>ENA-UOOC01001417-UOOC01001417.1-human-gut-metagenome-genome-assembly--contig:-C48old-NODE-1417-length-20478-cov-6.143172_pt1 | contig 20478 bp, 29 predicted proteins | sample MGYA00242469_ERZ724016 | MGnify/ENA metagenome assembly ERZ724016 | reverse complement strand
GAGATCCTGGCTGTAGGTCGACACTATTTTTTAGAAATTCGGACAGCATAATTGAGAATCAATAGCGCCATTCTAAGATGCATTTGCGAGCGCGCTCAATTGCTTCGACGGGCCCCGATAAAGCCGGGAGCCGCCCATGCAAAGGAGCGGGCTTTTTTGGCGCTCGGAGGAGCGGTTTTGCCGCCCCTCCTGCGCCGTCTAAGCCCAAGGGGTAGTAGTTACTCGCCGTCGCCCTCGTCGGCGGCCACAGCGGTCGCCTGAGTGGCTTCTTCCCACCCATAGACGCCGGGTTCCCACACGTTGTTGTCAGCGGTGCTCACCCAGTTCTTGCCGTTGTGAGAAGCCTTGTCGCCCTTGGCGTAAGCATCGTGTGCGCCGATGGGCTGCACCCACTCGGGGAACTCGTCGAGCGGGTTGCCGATGCGCGTCCACATGGAGGGCGTCGCAGAGGGCTTGGTGTTCTGGCCCTCGTTGGTGACGTCATGGATGGAGCGGTAAAGGTTGCCCTCGTCCTGCACGATGTCACCCTGCTTGCCGCGCCAGTTGGCGTCCCATTCCACGAAGAGGTCGGGGTACTCGGCGATCGTGGTCTCGTCGAGCTGCTGTTCCTGTGCCGCCTTGACAAACATCAGCTCGGCGACCGCCTGAGCGGATGCGGCGCGGCGCTCCGTGCCGTGGATCTCCTTGACCGACCTTTTGGGAGTCAAATACTTCACGTCCTTATTCATACGCACCTCCGAAGCCCGAGATGGAGACTTCACCCTCGAAGCCCTCATTCTTTGTGATGGTGAAGCGGATATTCACGCCCCACTTGCTCGCGGTCTTGGTCTTGTTGGTGAAGTTGTAGACGCGGTTGATCTGCACCATCGCCGTGATGTCCTCCCATGTGGGAACGGCGTCGAAGCCGTTGTTGCACGCCTCCACCTTGGCGACCGCGCCCTCGATCTTCCACGTCGGCGTCACAAGCACTTTGGTCGCCGCTGCGTCGGTCTCTTCCGGCGCGGCCAGCTCAAACTTGATGACCGTCTCTTTCTTGCTGAAGGAGAAGACGCGGACGCTGGTAGCGAAGTTGCCGTCGACCGCCTCGATGCGGAGCTGGTGTTGTCCGTTAGTCAGCGAGAGCCACTTCTCTCGGGTCAGCTCGATCGTTTCCTGCTGTCCCAGCGTCGCCTGATAGCTGCGGATCTGCACATCGTCCACGAACTCGGTGACGACCACGTTGTCGCCCTCGACGTCGCTCACGGTGTAGTTCTCCGCGAAGCTCCCGTTCTTCAGACCGAGGGCCTTGTCCTGCCCGGAGATCGTCGGCGCGGAGTTCGTGCGCTTGAAGGTGACACGGCGGTAGGCCGTGCCGCCCTTGCCGTCCGTGACGGTGATCTTGAGGGTGTTGACCGAATTGAGGCCCAGCGCGTAGAGCTTTTCCGAGGTGATCGTCACGGTCAGCTCCTCGCCCTTGGGCGCGTTGTTGATCGTGCGGATCGTCTCGTCGTTGAGCTCCTCCACGACGGTCAGTGTGTCGCCGTCCGCGTCGTCGATGGTGTAGGCGTAGGTGAAGCCGAGGTTCTTATCCCCGAGGTTGCCGTCGCTGCCGGAAATGGTCGGGGCGGAGTTGGTGCGGGTGAACGTCCACGTCCGGGTCGCTGTGCCGCCCTGCCCATCGCTGACGACGACCTTGACAGTGTGCTTGCCGAGGCTCAGGGAATCGACATCGACGGAGATGGTGTTTACCAAATTTCGCGTCGGGGCAAACGACTTCGTCGTTTGCCCATCGAGCGACTCCGTCGCCGTCAAGACGTCGCCGGAGTCGGCGTCATCGACCGTGTAGGTGATTGTGAAATTGCTGTTCTTATATCCGAGATCTCTGTCACTGTAAGAGATCAGAGGGTCAGTGTTCAGGATTTCAAGGACGGGGCGGAAACCGACGCTCGAGTAGGAGTTCGCAGCATAGTTGTTGAACCAGATGCGGACCGAATAGTACCCACGGTACGCACGGTACGACGTATTCGAGGAATACGTCTCTTGACACCAAGTATAGACACCCGCCCAATTCCAGAGGGCGTTATGCGTGCTGCTAAAGTCGGTCGAGTTGAGGTTGCTGTCGAGGTCGGAGGACACAGGAGCCGGGAGGCCCGTGATGACCTCCTCGCGGGTGATGAATCTGTCCCACTCGTTATTGGTGGGCGTGCCGCCCGCGTATGCGTCGGAGGTATTGCGGTAGTTGCTGCCACCCGTCAGGGAGCGGAGCTTGTACTTTGCGCCGTCAATGGTGACCTCCTTGCCGAAGATCCAGCCCGCGCTGTTCAGGTCGTTCCATGTGACGTTGACGAGGATGACACGGTCACAGATGAGCAGCGTCTTGTCGCCGTCCTTGATCTTCACCCACTGGAGCTTCTTCGCGTCGTCCGAGGGCGTGTTGCCGAAGCTGTAGTTTGAAATGCTGCCGGACATCGAGGGGATATTGCCCGCACTGGACGCTCCGCTGGGTGCGCTGTCGTTACGCCACGGCTTTGTAGGTCTTGCCAGCGCCGCGCCGTTGTTGTAGAATCCGCCGAGCTTGACGGTTCCGAGATATTGCGCCATAAGGTAGCTCTCCTTCCGTTTTGATGAAGCGGTAGGGAGCGAAGATCATCTTCGCCAGATTGTAGGCGCAAGCCCACCGGGCGAAGCCGAGCCACGAGTTGACCGATTGAACGATCGCCGCCTTCGTGATCGTGCCCTCCTGCAGCTTCTCCATCATCCGCTTGATGCGCCGCTTCTCCCGCCGTTTCGACTCGGTACGGAGAAGCAGGTGCGTCGCTTTGATTTTGAAGCCGTAGGCGTTCACGCCCTGCCGCACATAGAAAATCTTGGTCTTTTGGTTGGTCTCAAGGTGCAGTCTCTCTTGGAGGAACACCTTGATCTTTGCTAACCACTCCCGGGCGATTTCCTTGTCCGGCGCTATGATGACGACATCGTCCATGTAGCGCGTGTAGAGCGTCGCACCGAGGAAGCGGATGCAGAATTGATCGAGCTCGTTGAGGTAGATGTTGGCGAAGTCCTGAGAACTCACGTTCCCCAGTGGAATCCCTCTCTCGCCCTCCGGCGAGCTGTCGATCACTTTGCAAAGAAGCCTGTAAAAACGGAGGAAGTCCTCGTATTTCTCGGGGTACTTCTTCTTGAGCTTCTTGAACCGCTTCGCGATGATCTGCTTGAGCACGCTGCGGTCGATGCTGTAGAAAAACTTGCGGACGTCGATCTTGATGACCGTCGCCTCGTCGCCCCACTTCATGCGGGCGACCCTCATGTCGTGCTGTACGTTGAAGGCGGCTCGGATGGGGCCTTTTCCGTACATACACGCAAATGAACGGTTGACGAATACCGGGCGGAAGAGCGTCTGCAGCTCCTGATGGATGACGAGCTGCACGATCTTATCCCGCAGCGGCGGGATGTGGAGGCTGCGCTCCTTCGGCTCCACGATGATCCTGTGCCGATACTTTCCCGGCGTGTACTCACTAACGCCCGCCTGTCTCGTTTTCTCAATTTTCTTGAGATCGCGCCATAGGCGCACGTTGTTCACTTCGGAGTAGAGGTCGTAGAGCACAGCCTCCCGTGTGAACTTGCGGCTGCCCCGCAAGGCGGTCTTGTAGCCCGCCTCAATCGCTGCCCAGCCCACGGCGTCCTCATAGCTGGAGGGCGGTGGGATCGGCGGCACGAGGGCCTTCTTGGTGCTCTTCGTGTTGTAGAGCATAATGGGGAATTTCGTCATTCGTGGCATCCTTTCCTTTTAGAACGGCTTGGCACCCATGACGCGGGTTGCTACCCACATTGTAGACCTCCCTCCGCCTCCCAATACGAGAGGGCGGGCGAAGCTCAGTCACTGTTTTTACGCCGTTTCTCAACATGGCGAAGGATTACCTCTCCCTTGAAGTATAACAAGGACACGCACCTGAAGCCGTAGCCGCAGATGACGTAATAACCTACAAGGCGGGGCGGAAACCGACGTTCGAGTTGGAGTTCGTAGCATTGTTGTTGTTCCAGTTGCGGGCCGAATTGTACCCACGGTTCGCACGGTTCGACGCCAGACAGAGATAACCCTAAGTAGGTGCTGTACTTTTTCTGATGGTCTATTTTCGGTTGTTGATGAAGAACTTCTGCAGTCCTCCAATGATGCGTCCGATCTCCTCGAGCTTTCCCTGCAGCTCCAAGAGCTTCTTCTGCGTGATGTACTTCTGGTTCTTGGCGACGCCCAAAAGCACGAGCAGCAGCGTCTTCTCTGCGTCCGCCTCATCCAGCCACATGAGCCGCCTGTTGACGTTCGTGAGGTTGTTGGCCATAACAGCCGCCCGGATGAGCTTGTAGCAGGATTGCTTGATCTCTTGGCACAGGGAGAACTTCTCGGAGGCGGGGAAGTTTTTCAGCAAGGGGTATATATCCCTTTCGAGAAATATCTCAGTTTTCTTTTGCAGGACTGACGGTTCCGCCATGATATACACACCTCTTTTCCCGAACGCGGGCAAGTTCGGCGCGATCTCCATAATACTCGAAGCCGTAGTCCGTGAGCTTGATCCTGACGGGCTTGCCACTGATGATGCTGTGCCCTGTGATGAGGACGTCGGCGTTCCCTGTGAGGGACAGCCCCGCCTCCGTCTGCAGGTTCAGCACACCATCCGGCGACCCGCCGCACTTCTCGCATACCGGGGCCAGCTCCACGAGCAGGCTTCCGATGATGCAGCTTGCTTCCTTTCGGCTGCAAGCGACCTTAAACATAGATCTTCCGCGCCACGGAGTCGTAGATCCCCGACGTGATCGCAACGGAGGTCACGGTGTCGAAGTTGATGAGGAAGACGTTGTTGACCATGTTGTTCAGCGTCGCGTCCTTCAGCACCTTGATCTCTTTCTGCGCGTCGGCGATCTGAGCCTCATGGAGAATGGCTGCTTCGCGGTTCGCAAAAATGCCGTCGTCCATGTGGTTCATGTTCGTCTGACTCACGGGCGTTCCTTCCTGAATGACCTCTCCCGTCTCAACGTCTTGGACGTGATCAAGCCATCCAATTTTTTCATAGGCTTTCATTGCTGCTCTCGACCTCCACTTCTAAGATATTATATTTGAAGGCTATATAAAGCCCCTTGCCCGGTGTTTTGGTGAAGACCCGTTCGTTCGCCGACGCGATGACGTCGCCGTCCTTATCCACGAGCTGCACCTCGGCAACGTCGCCGATCACGGTGTCGTCGAAGTAGATGTAGACTCTCGCGCTCGCGCCCTGCACGAAGCGCCGGAAGGGCTCCACCGTCTGCGGCACGCCGTTGAGCGTGTAGGCCGCGTGATCGACCGAGTCAACGAACCGCTGCCCGATCTTCTGGATACCGATAGAAGTCAATGTTTTCATTCTGCCGCGTCTCCTTTCGCGTTGGTAGAGCAGCGCGTGGAGGCAGAGCATCTCAGGTAGACCTTTGCACCCTGCGCCGCCTTCGAGCCCGCCTCAATGTCCGAGGCGAAGCCCTGATAAATGGTGTACGCTCCGAAGTGATAGAACTCCTCGGAGGCTGCAAATGTGCCGGCTCTCGGGAAGGGATTGTCGCCGCCCGATGCGCCGCCCTGCGCCATGACCGTCGAGACCACAAGGCGACCTTCGCTGACGATATGCGGCCACACGCCGCACACGATCTCTCCGCACCTTGGATAGCGCGAGAAGCCCGTCTGGAGCTGGGAGCGGATGATGAGCCCGCCGATGGTCTCCATGCCGTAGGCGGGCTTGCTGCTGCCCTCCTTGACCTTGCGGACTTGCGCGTCGATGACCGAGAGGTTCGTGACGCCGCTGGGCTTGGAGCTGTTCAGAAAGATGATGAACTCGGCCCAGCGTTCCGCGTCCTGCTCGGCGAACAGCTCGATCCGGCTGCGGTCGTAGCCGAGCGCGGTCAGCGCGTAGAGAACGCCGCGCCGCGTGCCGCTCCACTGTGAGATGATCCCCTTCATGGACAGGCGCGTCCGATAGGCTTCGGCGTCCTCGCCCTCCAGTCGCGGCATATCCCGGTCTTGCCCATGCACAGGGAGCATGACCTCCGAGCAGCTTGCGACGTTCGCCTCGTTGCGCACGCGGAAGATTGCCGCCTTCAGGTCGTCGAACTCGCGTCCCATGACCTTGAAGAAGATGCGGAGCTGGTTGGCCGTCTTCCGGCCCTTCTTCAAAGGGGCGAAGAGCAGGTCGAACATATACTCGCTGAAGGTGTCAAACTGCTTCATCCGCTCACTCCCTTTCGATCGTCACGGAGACGTCGCCGAGGATGATGACCTTGTCCTTGCCCAGCTTCACATCCGCCTCCGGCTCGGAGACCGCCGCGTTGGTGGCCCCGCTGTAGCCGCTGCGGATCGCGTGGTTGATGTCGGACAAGGTCAGTTCGTTGAGCTTGCGGCTGCGGCGCACGGCCAGCAGCTCGGTGAGGATCGCCTTGATTCGGTTCTCCACCGCCTCGTCCGTGTCTGCCGTATCAGTCGTGACCGTGACGGAGATATTCTGCGAGACGGTCACAGAGGACTTCACAAGAATATTATCATACGGGCCAGCGATCTTGTCAACGGCTTCTCTTACTGCTGCAAGCAGTCCCTCCGTCGCCTCACCCGCCGTGCCTGTCACGATGACGTCCACCGTGCCCTGCCCGCGCGGGTGGTTGCAGTCGGCCTGTGCGAACAGCACGCCGGGGACGGACTCCGCCGCGTCAACGAAGGTGTCCTCCGTCGCCCGCTGCGCCAGCTCCGACCACGAGCGGAGTGTTCGCGCCCTCGCGCTCTCGTCGTCCTCGGTGTCGCTGCCTTCCCGCACGATCCAGTCCTCGGCGTTGCTGAATGTGACGTCGCCGAGGTAGGTCAGCGTGCGCACGATCTGCCCTGCGGGGACGTTGTAGCGGCTGCCCTCTGTCTCGGCCTCCACCAGCACGTCCACGGAGGACGCGCCCTTTTGCAGCGTCGCCGCCTCCAGTACGAAGAAGCGCAGCTCCTCGCCGTTGATGTCGAGGATGCTCTTGAAGACGTGGCCCTTGGGGATTTTGACCGCCTCGCCCGTCATGTCGGCGCGTCTGACGGTGATGAAGCCCTGCGTCTTCTGCGCCTTCTTGCGCTTTTTGGAGTAGTCCGCCATCTTCAGGTCGAGCCACGCACCGCCCGCGTGGGAGACGAACATATTGTTCAGCACGACGCGGAGCAATTCAATGACCTCGACCTTGATGCGCAGCACGATCATGAGCATCGTGTAGAACACGCCGCCCGAATGGAAGTTGCTGATGACGAAGCCCTCGTCCTTCAGCTCCTCGACCTTCTGCTCCTTCAGCTCGTCCAGCGTAGGCAGAGGGAGCACGGCGTCCAGTATTTCCTTGTCGATCATTCTGATACCACCTCCACGCTCACCGCGCCGATGATGACGTCCAACTCGCGCCGCTCGTCCTCCTCCGCGAAGCGGAAGGAGCAGTGCAGCACGACCGCGTCATCCTCGAACGCAATACTGATCTCAATGCTTTCCGGGAGGATGACCTCCCGCTTCTGCAGCTTGAGCCGCACCCGCTGGGTGATCTCCAGACGGGTCAGCTCCGTGTCCTCGGACTGGATGAAGTCATACAGGCCCCAGCCGAACTCGGCGTCATAGAAGACGTCTCCCGGCTGCGTGAGCGCCTCAAGGACGATGTTCTGATACAGACACTCCAGCCCCGAGCAGAGCGGCGCGTCGCCGTCTGTGGCCTGTGTGAGCTGCCACTCGCTGTTGAGCCGGATGTCCGTATCGTTCAGGCCCGTCATAGCTCCACCTCCCCGATGATCGCCGGGGTGAGGTCGCCGTAGGGAAGCGCGACGGCCACGACCGCCCCGGCCTTGAACTGTTTCTTAGACTTAATTCCCGGAAGCGCGGGATAGTTGGCGTCGGGGTTGCCGAAGCGGTCGATGACGGTGAGTTTGTACTCGTACCAGTAGGAGGTGATGTGCGCCTTGAACACCTCGCCCGTCACTTCGTTGTGGACGATCAGTTCCTCAATGTCAAAGGCGTCGCTCTTTGCCGCCGAGTCGATGGTGGCGAATACGGCGGCGGGGAGCTTCAAATGCGGGAAGTCCTGCGCCAGCGTCTTCTTCATAACGGACGCGACCATTTCTTCGAGCACGTCGGTTTCCTCCTTTCGGGGTCAGAAATAGATGTAGGTGCGGATGAAGCCGGAGTCGTTGGTCTTGCTGACCACCTTGGAGACCTCGACCTCACCGCTCACCTGCGGATGGATGAGGTTTATTTTGTGGGAGTGCTTGATGAATGGCGCGGAGACCGTCTCCAGCTCCCATACGCCGCCCGCGCGGCGCAGGTTTAGGATGTTCACGCCGCGCTCGAAGGTGTAGACCTTCTTCTGTTCCGGCTTCTCGTCCCAATAGAAGACGCCGCCCGAGAAGAAGAACGGAACACGAAGCCCCCACGCCGCATTGACGGCGTTGATCGCTTGGACGGCGGTCTGCCTCCGAATGGGGAGCATTTTGCGCGTCGGGTAGGTCTTGCTGGAGAGCTTCATCTTGGACAGGCCCGCCTGTGCAAGGAAGTACGAGATCAGCTCCTGCGGCGTGGTGTCGAGGAAGGTGTCGTTGATGATCGTCTCCTCCATGAGCAGCATCTCATCCTTCAGCGCGACCTCGTTAGCATACGTCCCGCCGTCGTAGTTGCCGGAGACGAAGCCCGTGAACACGTCCTCCAGCGTGCCGTCATAGCCGAGCTGGATGGTGGCGGGGTCTTTCTTCTTGAGCGAGAGCTTCGGGCGGAACTGGCTCGTGAAGCGGATCTTCGCCCAATCATAATACGAGGACTTCGAGGAATAGATCTCAAGCTCCACGCCTTCCTCGAAGGTGTAGGAACCGGCCTGTGCCGAGATCTGCGGGTAGTACAGTTCTTTCGTTTCCACTGTGCCCTCCTTAGTACGGCATGGCGGTCACTTTGTTCATCGCCGCCGTGGCGTCTGCGTCATCCCGTGCGGGGGACTTGCCCCGTTCGTTGCTCAGGTAGCTCTTGTAGTCTGCCTTCAGATTGCTCGCCGCGCCGCCGCCGGACTTGCCGGAGCCGGAACTGGAGCTGGACTTTGCCGTGATGGTCTGCGGGATGTACTCCCACAGCTCCAGCGTAGCCGTAAGCTGCCCGCGCTTGTTTTCGCCCTTGTGGGACAGCTTCTTGAAGATGACCTTCTCCACGCCGTGGGCGGCGGTGTCCTCGCTGATGATGGGGATGGGCTGCGGCACGCTCTGCCCGGGCGATCGGAAGATCGCCCGGAGCGTTGCGTATCGCTGGTACTTGGTCTGCGAGGGCGTGTCGTCGATGATCAGCTCGATGTTGACCTTGGCGTCCTCGTAGCCCGTTGCCTGTTTCGGCTTGGTGGCGCTGCCCTCGACCTCCTGCTCGTCCACCTTCGCGGTCTCAATGACCTCGATGCTTTTGACGAGACCTGGGAGGACGACGCCGTTGAGCTTGATCAGCTCGTCTTCTACATAGATCATAGCGTCCTCCTTCCTTATGCCGGGGCCGGGGCGGCGTCCTCGTCGTCGCCGGGTTCGCCGTCCTCGTTGGCCGCTGCGTAGTCCTCGACCTCCTGCAAAAGAGCGAGGAGTTGCTGCAGGTCTTTGATCTTCTTGAGGTCGACCGGGACGAGCAGCTTGTGGATGATGACCTGCTTGCCCTTACCGGAGCTGCCCTCATCGCTGCTCTCGTCCTTGTCCTTCTTCCCGCCGCCGAGGTCGATCTTCTTCTCCGGCTTGCGGTCAAGAGCGCCCTGCACCTGCTGGAGGCTCTTGTTCATCGCCTCTGCCGGGGCGTCGCCCGCCAGCGTCAGGCCGTGAGCGTAGGTAGTCATGGTGCGTTGGCCGGACAGGGTCAGCGTGGACAGCGGCCCCTCCTTCGCGTCAGAGAACGGGAGGAGGTTGCGGATCTTCTGCAAGCCGCCCTTTACGGCCTCGACCGCGCTGCTGAAGGCGGACTTGATGCCGTTTGCAAAGGTGGACACGATCCGTTTGCCGGACTCGAAGAACCACGTGACCGCGCCGGAGACGGCGTTCTTGATGTTGTTCAGGCCGTTGGAGAAGGCGGTGCGTGCGTCGGTGAACTTCTGTGAGATGCCTTGGACGATGTTGCTCATGGCCGTCGAGAACTTCTCACGGATCTCCGAGAGCTTGCCGCCCGTGAGGTTGTCGATGAAGGTGTAGCCCGCTGTGTACCAGCCCTTGACCGCCTCCATCGCCGCCGCTGCGACGCCGGAAATGCCGCCGCCGTGTTCCTCGTAGGCCGTCTTGATGTTGGACAGCTTCTCGGACACGGTCGCCTTTGCCGCGTCCATGACGGAGCCAATCACGTTCCCGATGCCTTCAAACACCGACTTCGCGACCGAGCCCACCGCCGTCAGCGTTCCCTTGAAGAAGTTGATGACGGAGTTGACCGCATTGCGGAACCACTCACACTTGTTGTAGAGTAGCACCAGCGCCGCAATGAGGGCCACAATGCCAATGACGACCCATGTGACGGGGTTGGCCAGCAGCGCCGCCGTGAAGCTCCACACCGAGGATATGAGTGGTGTGAGCGCCCCTCGCGCCAGTGCGAAGCCGCCCTTGAGTATCTTGAACGCGCTGACCGTTTTTGTCACGACGAGGCCGACGCCGGAGATCAGGGCGATCAGCGTGCCGCCTACAGCGAGGAAACCGCCCACCGCAAGAACGATGAGCATGATGACCTTGACGAGCTCTTGGTTCTTCTCGATCCACGAGCCGACCTTCGTCAGCACGCCCTCGCCCTTGCTCATCAGGTCGTTGACCGTGGGGAGCAGGGAGTTGCCGATGCTCTCAGTGACGTTGTGGATGCGCTGCTTGAGTCGCTCGAAGCGTTCCGGCTCCGTCTCCTGAATGGCGGAGGCCATCTGCTCCGTGACCGACACGCCCTTTCCGAGCGAGCCGTACATATTGACGATGTTGTCCTGCAGGTCGCCGACCTTGTATACATCAGGTCGATGAGCGCTACGGCCTCGGTGTCGCCGAAGGCTTTCTGCAGCTCCATCTTTTCGGCGGCGTCCATTGTCTCGCCGAACTTGCCCCGCAGGATGTCGAGGATCTCCGGCATACTCAGGAGCTGGTTGTTGGCGTCTGTGAACTTGAGCCCCAGCGCCTCGCCGCCCTTGGTGGCGCTGCGGAGGAAGGCTTTGTATTTTGTGCCCGCTTCCGCGCCGCCCATCGTTGCTTGCAGCATACCCAAGACGGAGAGCTGCTCTTCCAGCGGCACCTGCGCCGTGGTCGCCGATGCGCCGAGGTTCTGGATTGCCTGTGCCATGCCGGAGCCGGAGGTCTTGAACGCTCGGACGGCGTCGGAGATGCCAGCCGAGAACATCTCGCCGAACTCCATGTCGCTCAGGTCGCTGTAGTAGTCTTTATAAATGCCGTAGCCTGTGGCAAACAGCGAGGTCATCTCGCCCGCCGTGGACTTCGTCGCCTTTGCGGTCAGGGCCGCGAGGCTTGTGAACTCTGCGACGCCCTCATCAGAGAGGGAGGCGATGCCGCTCTTGATGTCGTAGGCCGCGCTGATGAAGTCCGCCTTCGACGTGCCCGCCCACTGATCGGAGAAGCTGCGTGCGGCGTTTTCGACCGCTTCAAGGTCTTGCACGCCCAGCGAGGCCAGCTCACCCAGCGCACGCCGCGTTTCAAAGGTCGCCTCTACCGGGGCGAGCACAGCGTTTACGATCTGTGAGCCCGTCTCCTGCATCGCCGCACCCGCCTTTGCCATGCTGCCGAAGGTCTGGCTTGCGGCGTCCAGCTTGGAGACGTTTGCGCCGACCTTGGACGCCACGCCCGCCATCGGCCCGGAGAGGTTGTCGATCATGTTCATAATGAGCGACAGCTTAAATACGGACTCTAAACTCATTTTCTGCTTTCACCTCCAGTTTGAGATAGAGGCGGAACAACGATCGGCGACGGGAGGCCGTCACTCGGGGAACGCTCGCACGATCGCCCGGGTGACGATGCCCTCCTCAAGCTCCTGCATGAAGCGGGCCTTTGCGACCCATCCGAGGAACTCGTCGACGTCGTCAATCGTTTCGGGGTCAAAGGTCTCTAAGAGAGGCGGAGGCACAAAACGATAGATCTCAAGGAGCCCGCGCTCCACGAAGCTCTCCCGTACCTCCGCGACCCGTTCTCTTAGAGCTTCTTCAAATTTGCCGTACCCGTCAGGCCGAGGATCTCCGTCAGCTTATTGCCGATGGAGATCGCGATGCCGGGGTTCTCCTCCATGTCCTTTGTCAGACGCTCGGCGTCCTCGTCGATGACCGCGTCCAGCATGAACGCCTTGCTTGCCTTGGTGATGCCCTGTGCAGCGGTCTTGATGTAGCGGTCATAGCTGGGGACGGTGGGGCGCTTGAAGTAGTAGGAGAACTCTTTCTCGCTCTCATCATCCACAGGGACGGTGATGCCGACGCGGTAGAGCTTGCCGCCGTACTTGGCCTTGAGCTGTTCCTCGCTGCTGCGGGCGGGGGTCTGGTTGTTGGTGCTTTCCATAGTGTGACTTCCTCCTTGTTATTCTCAAAAATGTTGTCCTTAGACGGGTGCGACGCCGTCCTGATACACGCCGCCGACGATCATCATGTCGACGTCGACGGTGAGGCTCTTGTCGCCCTGCGCTGCCTTGTTGCTGCGCTTGGAGAACTTGACCTTCTTCAGCTCGTCGATCTTCGTGCGTGCGCCCTCGTTGGCGTAGGAGACGATGATGGAGGGCAGCTCCATCTTGTAGAAGGGAACGCCCTTCTGCTTGCAGTAGGCCAGCAGATCGTCGTAGTCGTCGCGGAGCATGGAGAGCTTGCCGGACGCCTTATAGTTGCCTGTGCCGTAGCCGCGCGGCTTGGAGCCGGAGCCGTAGACTTCCTCCATCTCCAGCTCGTCGTCATAGCTGATCTCCTGCACCTGAATGTTCAGACCGGGGATTTTCAGATCCACGTCGCCCCAATCATAGGCTTTTCCGTTTACCTTCAGCATTGCCTGTCCTCCTCCCTTAGTTGCTGCTCAGAGCCGAGCGCCCGATGTCGATAACGACCTCGCGGATGTAGCCTCTGGAGAGGTAGCGGATGATGACGCTCATGGTCTCATCTTCGAGGAAGGTATCGTAGCAGCTCTCGTCCACGGTGGTCTCATAGGAGCTGATCTCCTTGTCCTCCACCATGCGGTCAAGCGGCACGCTGATGAACTTCGCCCGCGCGTCCAGCTCGCCCTGAATGTCCTCAAGGTCGATGTCGTCGTTCTTGAACTGCAGCGCCTTCTTGCGTGTCTCGCGGATGATCTTGTTCTTCACACGCACATCCTCGGCATAGCGGAAGTCGCTGCCGTCCTTGCACATCATCTTCGTGTGATAGACAAAGATGTCGTCAAGGCCGTCGTACTCGCGGAAGGTCATGTAGCCCGCGACGTCCAGCAGTTCAATGACGGTGCTGTCGTAGCCGATGGGAACCAGCTCCAGCAGCTTCGTCTTGGGGAAGCCCAGCGCGTCCTCGTCCTTGGTCTTGCCGATGGACACGCTCACCTTCGTCATGGCGTAGCGCCCGGAGGCGAGGCCCGCGAGGTTGACAATCTGCGTGGTGCCGTCCAGCCGCACAAGGCGACCCCATGCGGCGCAGACCTGAATGTCGGAGTTCTTGATCCGCTTACGGTCTGCCTCCATCTGCAGCGCCCAATCGCTCAGGTCACCATCCGCCTCGTCGGCGGGATAGGCGGCCTCCATGAGGAAGAAGCAGGGCTTGTGGCAGACCGTCATCAGCTCCTTCTGTGCTTCACTGACCGCCTCCCACAGCTCCACCGTGCTCCCGCCGACTATGTGGACGAACTCGAACTCCTCGTTGAAGCTCTTGATCTTCTCAATCGCGCCCAGCACATCGCCGTTCGTCATGCTCGGTGCAGTGGTCTTGAGGGTGTAGGTGTCGCGCACGAGGAAGGAACTGGGCTTCTGATCCGGCGAGCTCGCCTCGGTGAACTTGATCGTCAGACCCGTGCCCTCGATCTCGTAGCTGCCAGTGACGGGGACGGTGATCTCATCCGAGAAGTTGTCGCCGTCGATGGAGTAGACGAAGGCTGCGGTGTTGAGCCCGCCCTGCGCGGTGAAGCGCACGGTGAGCGCGTAGGCGTTGTTGGGCGAGCCCTGCACGGTCACGCTGCCGCCGCCGTCGCCCGTCTTCGTGACCTCGCCGATCGTGCCAGCGGTGCTTGCGGCGACGGGGATGCAGAACACGCGGGCCGCGCCGCCCTGCACCGCGTCCATGACCGCATCGGCCAGCGGGGACAGGCCCAACTTGGACTTGATGGTGCTTGCGCCCATGCTGCCGAGGATGGTGATGGGCTTTTCGGTGACAGAGGGGGAGACGCCGATCTTGATGTGCAGACCGTCGCCCGTTGCCGTGGCGAAGCCGAGCAGTCCGTCCGTGACGTTGCTGCGTACATCTCTAAGCATTACTTCCTCGCCTCCTTGCTCTTACGCCCGTTCATCGGGCTGTTGTTGAACTTGGCGACGGCGGCGAGGAACTCGTCCTCCGTCATCGCCTTACCGGGCCGCCAGCCATTCGCGGCGCATACGCCCGCGTAGGTGGCACGCCCAACCTTGTGCTGCTCACGGAGCTTGTCGATCGGCACAAGCTCCGGTGCGGCAGCGCCTTCCGGCTTCTGTGTTTTAGTCGCCATCTGTAGGCTCCTTTCATGTGATCTTCTCCACGGACGTCACTCTGACATCGGTCAGAGGTGCGAAGCCCGTGTCGCGGTAAACGCCGCCGTTGAAGGTGATCATCACCTGCACGGCGACCTGTGCTTTTAGGAGTGAGTCGTCCTTGTCGACCCAATCCGCTCCCTCAATCTCAATGGGGACGAAGTTGCCGTCGATGTAGATGCCACGGTCAAGACTCGCCACAAAGCGGTCGAATATCTCTTCGACTTCATCATCGGTATAGCCGCCGATGATCACGCCGAACGTGGTCGCCCGTTCCATGATCTTCCGCCTTTTGTGCAGCGTTCCCTCTTCGTCTCTGTATCTCTTTTTGGAACCGTTTCGGGTGAAAGTCTCACGTTCGAACAAGACCGCGCCGATGTGGGACTCCTGGCTCTTCTCCAGAGCCTTCTCTGTGGTAAATGGCTTGGACTTGATGCCCGCCGCTTTCAGCTTGTCGATGAGATATTGCTTGCTTTCCGTGTAGAGCAAGAGATCAATCCTCCTTCTGGATGAACTCCTCGACCGTCGCCTTCATCTCCTGCATATCGTCCTCTGAGAGACCGAGGAAGGGACGGGCCGGGATGGTGATGCGGACTTGCTTCTTCGTGACCCACTTGCCGCCCACCTGAAAACGGAGGGCTTTCTTCTTCCGCGCCCGGATGGTGCGGCCCGGTTCTCCGAACTGATGCGTCGCCGCATACTTGACGTTCGTGCCGAGCGCGAAGCCGGAGGTGTCCGACTTGGCGTGGATGGAGTTGCGGAGCTGCGCGGACTGGATGAGCGTCTTGCCGCCCTCCTGTGCGGCGCGGATGGAGGTCTTCCATCTGCGCCCGTCCGGGCCTTTGCTCTGCTTGAACCGTTCCAGCGTCGACTCGCGCGCGCCCTCAGCCAGTGCCGCATTGATGCCCTGCTTGTCGATCTCCGAGAAGCTCCTGATCCTGCGGAGCATCGCCCGCGTGTCGCCGTCGAGCCGGATGCTGTACATGGCCATGCGTTACATCCCCCTCATCTTCTCGCGGGTAAACAGGCGGCTGTTGGACTTGACCTTAAAACCACCCGCCGCTGCGCTCGCCGGGTCTTCCGTCTCCGTGCCGATGGACACCGTGCCCTCCGCGACCAGCGTGAGGAACTTGATCGCCGCGTTGTAGCGGTTCAGGTAGGTCTTCTGATCCGTCCCCTCGTCGATGCCGATGCGGGAGAACAGATTGTAGACCGCGATATCCTTGGAGAACTTGTTGATGACCCTCGGGGCCGGGGCCAGAGGGACGGCGTACCTCTTGGCGAGGTAGCCGTCGATCTCTGCGTCCGCGTCGGCGATCGCCGCATCGATGATCGGGGAGACCAGCTCTTCACGCTCGGCGGGATCTTCAATGAAGGTGTCGCCGATGATCGCGTTGAGTGCGTCATCCTTGACCATGTCCCGCACTTCAGTGCGTGTGCTGTAGCTCATGCCGTGCCCTCCTTTCTGCCCCGGGCGGTTTAGGTGGTGGTACCGTCAGAGCCGTAGGCCATCTGCCAGAAGCCGAAGCCCGCGTTGCCGCGAGAGTCTGCGCCGTAGATGAACTTCTTGCTCATGAAGACGTTGTCGTCGGTCTCGTTGGTCTTGGAGACGAACTTCGCCTTCTTGCGCTGCTGGTAGATCAGCGGCTTGACGGGACGCTTGGTGCAGAGCAGGAACCAAGCGGAGTCGCTTGCGAGGCGAGGCTCCACATGGATCTCCGCCGTGCCCTGCATGGTGTTCTTCGTGCCGTTAATGAAGTCGGCGACGAGGATGTCGCGGGCGTCCGCTTCCAGTGCGGGCGGCACGACCAGCAGATCGGGAACCAGCGCCAGAGGGCGGCCCTTGCTGTTCTTCAAGCTCATCATGGATGTACGCGCCGTCTTGTAGGCGTCCATGCTCAGCTTCGCGGTGCCCTTGTTGCTTGCCTTGTCCTTGCCGACAGGGTGATCGGTAGCGAAGAACGCCTTGCCGTCGTAGCACTTCTCGGTGAAGCCGTTGGCCAGCAGACCGTAGACCAGCTCGTCGGGATGCAGCGCGGCGGACTCGCCGAGCATCTGAATGGAAGGATTGTAGAGGCCGATCTTGTCGTCCTCGACCGCGTTGCGGTCTACGCCGACAGTCAGCTCGAAGTCCTTGTTCTTGATGGTGTAGGCGGAGCCGGAGAGGTTCTGGATCTCGCGCTCACCGATCCACTCCCTCATGCCGGGGATGTCACCGAGCCATGCGTAGGTCTCGGATTCGCTGGTGCTGGGCACGACGGTCGCGACCTTTTCATAGGTGGGATGCTGCCCTTCAAACGCCTTGTTAAAGACCGTGTTGAAGGCGGTATAGATGCCTCTAAGGGCCTGCGGGGTGATGATCATAATGAATGTACCTCCTTACTCGATTAGCCGCCCACACCTGCGGCGGCAGCAGCGGGAACGTAGCCTCCGCACTCGACGGCGACGCCCTCGTCATCCACGCGGATGACAGTGCCAGCCACGGACGCGCCCGTGGCGAGCGCCGTGACGGTGTGGTCGTCTTCCATGTAGCAGGGCTTGAGAACATGGGCGGCGGTGATCTTATTCGCAGAGGTAGCGGTGTTGTCAAAGACGAATACGCCGCGAGCGACGCGGATGACCAACTCGCCGTCTGCGCCCGTATTTGTCACCGTCTCCTCGGCGCGGCCCACAGCGGTCAGGCTCTCGGCCTTCTTGCCGGGGATTGCGTAGCCACTCGCGTCCAGAGCGACGAGTGCGCCCTGATAAATGGTGGTACCGCCCTTCACAGGCACCGCGATGACCTTTGCGCCGTTGGCGATCTCAGGGGTATCTCTCACATCAGTCAGTTTTGCCATGATCTTAGTCCTCCTTCATACCGTACTTCTTGACGTCGTCGGGCGAGATGCCGAGCTGCTTGCAGACCAGCAGCGTGTCGGCGTCCAGCGCGTCGCTCTTGAGGGCCTTGACGTCGTCCAGCTCAATCTTGTCCATCGGCACGATTTGCGGGGCCTTCTCCACAAAGGAGCCGAAGCCCTTCGGGTCGCTCAGGGCGTAGCTCTTAGCCCATTCTTTCTGCGCCGGGGTGATCTTACCCGCCTTCAGGGCGAGGATGACAGCGTCATTGGCCTCGCGCTCCGCATTCTGCTGCTTGAGCGCCTTCAGCTCCTCGGCGAGGTTGACGCCGTCGACCGTGCCGCTCTTGAGCTCCATGATCTTTGCGGTCACGTCCTCGGCGGCAGCGCCCGCCTTCAGACCCAGCAGCTCGCAAACCGCCTTGTTCGCCACGACGTTCTCGGGCGGCTGCTTCTCCGTTTCCTTGAGGCTGCGGTTCTCGGCGAGGCAAACCTTGAGCGCCTCCACGACCTGCTCCTCCGTGGCGTCCTCGCTCAAACCGAGCAGTTCCGCCAGCTTCTTGATGTCCATAGAATGTTGTCCTCCTTCAAAATTGTCTGAATTGACGATGGGGTTCATCCCCTCGATCGCCGGAGTGTTGGTAAGTGCCAGCGAGTGGAGCCCGATCGCCTTGTTGTCTGTCAGCGCCAGTGATAAAATGTAAGAAAACGCCGAGGAAAAAATGTAGATTTGTGGCGGAGAGGAGGAAAAAAAGATAGACTCCCAATCAGGGCAAGAAAGAGCCCGGAAAGGGAGTCAGGAAATGAAAGGAGCACAGTGGATGGACATCCGAAGCGATAGACAAAAGGGGCTGAGCTATGTGGAGCTGGGACGGAAGTACCACATGGATCCACGGACAGCGAAGCGGTACGCGGAGTCGCCGCAGAAGCCGGAGTACACATTAAGCGAACCGAAGCCCACGAAAATGGATCCGTACAAGCAGATCGTGGACGAGTGGCTGGAGGAGGCGCCGTATTCGGCGCTGCGGATTCTGGAGAAACTGCGGGAGATGGGGTTTGACGGGGGATACAGCATTGTCAAGGCATATGTGAGCAGCCGGAAGATGGACTTGAATGAGAAAGCAACGGTGCGGTTTGAGACAATGCCTGGGAAGCAGGGACAGATGGACTGGGGGTTCTTTGAGGATCATCTGGTGTATGAGGATGGGAAGTGGAAGAAGCTGTACTGTTTTCTCATGATCCTGGGATATTCGCGGATGCGGTACATCGAGTTTGTAACGGATATGAGCACAAACACACTGATTCGGTGCCATCAGAACGCGTTCCGGTACTTTGGAGGATATCCGGAGGAGATCCTGTACGACAATATGAAGCAGGTAGTCATCAAGCGGCTTTTGAAGCAGGAGGACTCCACACTGAACCGGCAGTTCGAGGATTTCGCGGGATTCTACGGATTCAAGCCCATTCTGTGCCGGCCCTACCGAGGTCAGACGAAGGGGAAAGTGGAGCGGACGGTTCAGTTTGTGAGAGATAATTTCATGGTGGGGATCAAGTACAACTCCCTGGCAGACTTGAACGGACAAGCCCTGGCCTGGTGCAACAAGGTGAACGGGAAAGTACACGCCACTACGAACGAGATTCCCTTTGAGCGGCTGCAAAAAGAGGGGTTGAGTCCTCTTACCCGTGAGTACATCATCGACAAGATCAATCTCAGGCGGGTACAAAAAGACTGCCTCATCTCCTACGCCGGGAATCAGTACTCCGTGCCAGCGGAGTACATCGGCAAAGATGTGGCAGTCGTGGCCCTCGACAGTATGCTGGCCGCCTACTATGAGGGAAAGCAGATTGCTCTGCATCGAATATCGTATCAGAGAAAGGACATGGTTGTCAATCCTCAGCACTATAGAAGGCTTATGCTGAAACAGACGATGGATGCGGAAAATGTTCTGTTAGAGCAGGGTAAAGTGATTGATTTTCCCTTGAAACCTTCCGATTTATCCAGATATGACGAGGTGCTGTATGAGTGAATTTACCATGGACAGGCTGAGGGAAAACCTGGAAGCCTTAAAGATGAAGAACACCCTGGAAATCCTGGACAATTACCTGGAACGGGCTGTGGCGGAAAACCTCAATATTGTGGATGTTTTGGATCATATCTTTGCGGAGGAAGCCAAATCCAAACGGAGGCGGGCTTATGAGAAGCAGATTCAGATGTCCGGCTTCCCCATCAAGAAGACTCTGGACGATTTCGATTTCTCCTTCCAGCCCTCCATCGACAAGCGCCAAATCGACGAACTGGCCACCATGCGTTTCCTGGAAAACGGTGAGAACGTGGTATTCCTCGGACCGCCAGGTGTGGGCAAGACTCATCTGGCCTCCGCCCTGGGCCTTGTGGCCGCCCAGCATCGCTTCTCTACCTACTACATCAACTGCCACCAGCTTATTGAGCAACTCAAAAAGGCCCATTTTGAGAACCGCCTGCCGGACAAACTCAAGATCCTGGCCAAGTACAGGATGCTCATCATCGATGAAATCGGCTACCTCCCCATGGACATCCAGGGTGCAAACCTGTTCTTCCAACTCATTGCCAGACGGTATGAGAAAACGTCCACCGTCTTTACCTCCAACAAGACCTTCTCCCAGTGGAACGAGGTCTTCGCCGACGTCACCATCGCCTCCGCTATTTTAGATCGTGTCCTGCATCACTGCACTGTGATTAACATTAAGGGCGAGTCTTACCGCCTGAAGGAGCGCAAGGAATTTATGCGCCAGAAACAGCAAATCGTGAACACTCTTTTTGAGCAAGGAAGCACCTGATTTTTGTTACCCCCCCCCGCCGAAAAACTACAAAATTTCTTCGGCGTTTTCTTACAATTTCAGATTGGCGTTGACAGCGGACAAGCCCGACCGATCAGCTTTGCCAACACCCATTGATCAGTTTGCAAAGA
>ENA-UOOC01001415-UOOC01001415.1-human-gut-metagenome-genome-assembly--contig:-C48old-NODE-1415-length-20490-cov-4.678542_pt1 | contig 20490 bp, 17 predicted proteins | sample MGYA00242469_ERZ724016 | MGnify/ENA metagenome assembly ERZ724016 | reverse complement strand
TGACAAAAAGGCGCCGGAATACCGCCGGCGTTTGCTGATGCTCGGTGCAACACCCGGGACAGCGTTTGAAGTGGTGCGCGTGGCTCCGCTGGGGGATCCGGTGGAGGTTCGAGTGCGCGGCAGCTTCATCAGCGTTCGAAAGGACGAAGCCGCCATTATGGAAGTGCGCTTGGACTAAGTTGGGGATTGCAATATGAAAAACATCATCTGTATTGTCGGCAATCCGAATTGCGGCAAGACAACGCTTTTTAATGCCCTGACGGGCTCCAAACAAGAAGTCGGCAACTGGCCGGGCGTAACCGTCGATAAGAAAACCGGCCGTTATAGCTTTGAAGGCAACGACGTAGAGATTGTTGACCTTCCCGGCATTTATTCCATTACGCCGGCTTCGACTTCCGGCGAAGACGAACGCATTGCACGTGACTACATCCTCACGGATGAAGCGCAGGCGGTGATCAACATCGTTGATGCCTCCAACCTGGAACGCAACCTTTATCTGACGGCTCAACTCATCGAAATGCGCGTGCCGATGGTCGTTGCCGTCAATATGCTCGACATTGCCAAGAACCACAAAATTGAGGTGGATCTGAAGGCGCTGCAGCAGGCACTCGGTTGCCCTGTTGTGGGACTGGTGGCAGCGCGTGAGCAGGGTGTGCGTGAACTGCAAAAAACGGTTGCGGAATTTTTAAAGAATCCTCAATTGCCGCCGATGAACGTTTCTTTCGACGAGCGCATTGAGAAGGCTCGTGAAGCGATTACTCAGGGACTGCGCAAAGAAGGCGTGGAACGTCCCGAATGGTTTGCGCTGCAGCTCGTTGAAGGCGCTCCGGGCATTGAAGACAAGCTTCCCGCCGAAGCCTACGCTAAGGTTAAGAAGATTGTCGATGAGGTGAATGCCGCTTATGACGGCGACGCCGATATCGTGGTTGCCGACGCTCGTTACAGCTTTGTCAACCGCATCACGCAAAAGGCGCTGATTCGTCGCGGCGAAATGAGCAACACCATGACCGACAAGATCGATCGCGTGGTCTTGAACCGCTGGTTGGGGCTGCCGATCTTCCTGGCGATCATGTACGTGATGTTCCTCTTTACGCAGAATCTCGGCGGTGCTTTCATCGACTTCTTCGACATCACGTTTGCCGGCATCTTTGTCGACGGTTTCGGTCGCCTGCTTGAGGCAGTCGGCACGCCCGAATGGCTTAAGGTCTTGCTTGCCGACGGTATCGGCGGCGGTATAACGACGGTTTCGACCTTTATTCCGCCGATCTTCTTCCTGTTCCTGTTCCTCGCCATGCTTGAGGACTCGGGTTACATGGCTCGTGCCGCGTTCGTGATGGACCGCGTGATGCGCGCTCTGGGCCTGCCCGGCAAAGCCTTCGTACCGCTGATCGTGGGCTTTGGCTGCAACGTGCCTGCCATTATGGCTACCCGCACGATGGATAAGGCAACCGACCGCATCATCACCATCATGATGGCTCCCTTCATGAGCTGCGGCGCCCGCATGCCTGTTTACGTGCTGTTTGCGACGGCGTTCTTCCCGACCAATGGTCAGAATCTGGTGTTCGGCATCTATGTGATCGGCATCATTGCCGCCATCATCACGGGCTTTTTGATCAAGCGCGTGGTGCTGCCCGGTGAAGTTTCCGCCTTCGTGATGGAAATCCCTCCGTACCACATCCCGACGGTCAAGGGCGTCATGATGCGCACGTGGGATCGCCTGAAGGCCTTCCTGAACCGTGCCGGCAAAGTGATCGTTGTGATCTGCGCCGTGTTGGGTTTCTTGAACAGCTGGGGTACCGACGGTTCGTTTGGCAATGAGGACTCCGAAAAGTCGGTTCTCTCTGAAATCGGCTACACGATCGCTCCGGTGCTCTCGCCGATGGGTGTAACGCAGGAAAACTGGCCTGCTGCTGTGGGTGTGTTTACCGGCATCTTTGCTAAGGAAGCCGTGGTCGGTACACTCAACTCGCTCTATGACCAGATGGTGCGCGACAAGAATGCCGAGGCTGCGGGCGAAGACGGTGCCGCTCCTGCTGAAGAAGAAGCTGACGAAGGTTGGTCGCTCGGTGCCATTCTCTCGGAAGCCGGCGGCACGATTGTTGACAATCTGGCTGACCTGGGCGGAGCCTTTACTGATCCTCTCGGCATCGCCGTGGATGATTTGTCGGATACGGCAGCGGCTGCGGAATCTCAGGAAGTGACGGTGACGACCATCGACATGATGCAAAAGCTCTTCGGCTCTCAATTGGCGGCCTTCGCTTACCTGATGCTCGTGTTGCTCTACATGCCCTGCGTAGCGGCAATCGCAGCGGTCTATCGTGAAGCCGGTGCAGCCTGGACGTTGTTCCTGGCGGCCTGGACGACGGTTCTCGGCTACTCGACGGCCACCATCGTCTACCGTGTTGGCACGTTTGCGCAGGATCCGCTCTACGCGACCGTAGCCATTGTGATTTCGATCGGCCTGCTTGCCGCTCTGTTGGTCTTCATGCGCAACTACGTGAAGAACAATCGCGGCAAGGGTCCGAAGGTGATTCCGATCGCTGTAGCTCAACCTTCGTAATCAATCAACCGTAAAGCTTCGGAGGACAAAACTCTGAAGCACCTGACTGGCCGCATCCGATACTCAGACCAGAGATTCGCTGTCGGATGCGGCTTTTTCTTGCATGCAACACAAGGACAAAGCATGAGCCTTTTGATGGATATCCAGGACTATCTGCGCCGTTACGGAACGGCTACACAACCGGAACTCGCGCAACAGTTCCGTACCACCTTCGAGATGGTGGAAATGGTGATGGAGACTTTGAGAACCAAAGGCAAGGTGCGGTTCACGAAGGTACTGCCGGCTTGCGCAAGCGGTGCTTGCTCGGGATCATGCGCACAGGCGCCCAAGCTTGACGAAGGAAAGCGAGTGCCGGTGCGCGTCTATGAGTGGATTGGCGTCAAGTCCTGACGTAGATTCGGCGCCTACTTGCTATAGCAGATCGTTGAGTAGAGTGGAAGGAGGCGTCAGATGAATCGGATCGAGCCAGTTTTCGAATTTCAATCCCATGTCGGCATAAAGCTCGAAGCCGGCTCGACGATCGCTGGAGACAAGCACAAAGTTTCGGGAAAGTGCCTGACCGGCAATTAATGAGTCTTGAAATGACAACATACGGCCAAGTCGGCGAGAGTGATCGTAAAGCTTGGCAGTGGCTTCGGCGTCTTCCTTGGTGAAAGGTTCGATCTGAATCGATGACTCAAGTTTTTCGAAAACTTTGAGATACATTCTGACCTTATGAGTCATCACTCCTTCGGGACTTATTCTCAGAATTCCGTGGTAAATCTCCATCCAGCTCAAAGAAGATGTAAACAGTTCATCGTTGGCATGTTTCGCAAGATGGCTGTTAAGAATGGCCGACGTGTCGTTGGCAGCGGAGATCAAAATATTTGTGTCCAACAGGTAGCAGGTCATTTGAAAAGCTCCTTGGGATTCCAGGGTTCTCTTGGTTCGATTTCGAGAGGTTCCCAATCGTCACCGAGCTCCTGTCTAAGCTGAGCCATTTCATGCATGAAGACTTGCAGACCGTTTTGGAACCCTTCGGGTAGGTCGGGTTTTGGCTTGAGGATAATTTCTCCGGTATCCGGATTGCGGCTGATCCAGACTTCCTTGGTGTCGAAACGAAATTCTTTCGGCAGCCTCACGGCCTGACTGCGACCGGACATGAAGACTTTTGCGGTTTTTCTCATTTTTTTGCTCAGAAGATATATCAATGATATATGCCAAAGTGTAGCAAAGACAGCGAATGCTGACTCTGGATAGAGCAATTTCGCCGTAGAATCCTTCGGCTTTTAATGATTTCAAAAGGACTTCAAGAATGGCCGGTGGCTTTGCAGACAAGAAGGCGTTGGTGCTTTTTTCAGGCGGACAAGATTCGACGACGTGTTTGGCGTGGGCGCTTAAAAATTTCAAGGAAGTGGAGACCGTCGGTTTTGACTACGGTCAGCGCCACACGGCTGAAATCACATGCCGCAAGCACATCCTAGAGACCATCGAAGACGTTTTGCCATACGCCAAGGGGCGTCTCGGTCAGGATCACATGATTGACATGAAGGTGTTGGGCCAGATTTCGGAGTGCTCTCTGACGCGCGAGATCGAAATCGAGTTTGAAAAAGACGGTGTGCCCAACTCTTTTGTTCCGGCACGTAATCTTCTTTTCTTCACGTTTGCCTCGGCCATTGCCTATCGCCGCGGTGGCTCTGTTCTCGTGGGCGGCATGTGTGAAACCGACTACTCGGGCTACGCCGACTGCCGGGACAACACGCTAAAGAGCCTGCAGGTCTCGCTATCGCTCGGTTTAGATCGACAGGTCGTGATTGAAACACCGTTGATGTGGCTCACGAAGGCAGAAACCTGGCAGCTGGCGCACGACCTCGGTGGTGCCACCTTTGTTGAGTTTGTACGCACTCAGACGCACACCTGCTATATGGGTAACCACGACGTGCTCCATGAATGGGGCTATGGATGCGGCGAGTGCCCGGCCTGTAAGCTACGTCAGGACGGCTGGGAAACGTGGGTCAAAAATCGGCAACACACTCAATGACGAGTTTGGATTTTAAGTCCGAGATGCAGCTTTAGACGGTCGTCACGAAGATCGGATACACAAATGACACGGGCCGGAAACTCCGGCCCGAAATGTATCAGTGATTGCGGAAGCGCTGTCTGGGATTGACGGCATCCGGATTGGCGGCTTGGGAGAGCGTCCAGCGCGGCTTGGCGGAGAAGCTCCAGCGCTTGCTGGCGTTTTGAAGTTCCTCTTCAGTCATGCGTTGCAGACGCATCATGCCGGCTACGGCAATCATGGCGCCGTTGTCGGTGCACAAACGTTGAGGCGGGAAGAAGACTCGCGCACCGCGTTTGCGGCAGGCATCGATCAGGCTGGCTCGCAGCGTCTTATTGGCGGATACGCCGCCTGCCACCACCAACTGTTTGATGCCGGTTGTTTTGATGGCTTTGATGGCCTTGGTGGTGAGCACTTCGGCAACCGCTTCAGTAAACGCCAAAGCCAAATCCGAACGGAACTGAGGATCCGTGGGATCCTTGGCATCGTTGACAGCGGTCAGGACGGCTGTTTTTAACCCTGAGAAGCTCATGTCAAGCGACGGAGAGTGCAGCATCGGACGCGGCAGTTCAATGGCCTTGGGTGTTCCCGATTCTGCCAAGCGAGAAACGGCAGGACCGCCCGGATAGCCTTCGCCTAGCAATTGGGCGGTTTTATCAAACGCTTCACCAGCCGCATCGTCCAGTGTTTCGCCCAACAACTCGTAGCTGCCGAAGGCGTTGACGCGCATGAATTGCGTGTGTCCGCCGCTTACCAAAAGCGCAATAAACGGAAATTGTGGGGCGGGATCAGCCAGACAAGCTGACAGCAGATGGCCTTCCAGGTGATGTACACCCACGACAGGAATGCCCAAGGCGTAGCCGATGGCGTGAGCAACGGATGAACCAACCAGGAGTGCACCTGCCAACCCCGGACCTTCGGTAACGGCGATGGCATCAATGTCTTCTTTCTGAACGTTAGCGCGTGACAGAACGTCGTCAATCAACACCAACGCACGGCGGATATGGTCGCGGCTTGCGAGTTCCGGCACTACGCCGCCGTAGGCTCGATGCATATCGATTTGAGTGTAGACGGCGTCGGCCAACAGCCCTTTTTCGCTGTCGATCAACGCTACGCCGGTTTCATCACACGAGCTTTCAATGCCGAGAACTTTCATAAGAGCAAAGAATTAAAAAGAAAAAGCGTTGCCATTCTAGTCAGAGTGATTCTTTTCCGCTCTGTTATGTGAAGAGCAGATCATCTACGGTGAGGGCGAGGCGGAGGCAGGGGTGGGGGCATCATCATCGGGCCCCACATAAACGGCCCCCACATGAAGCGATCGTTGTAGAGCCGTTCAGTTTCCAACTCGGCTTGCAGCTGGGCTTCGCGTCTCTTCGAGAGCTGAAGAGCGTTTTGCAAATCTTTTTCCAAACCCGGAGCGTCCGAGGGACGCTTCATAACGTATCGGAATTGGTAACCGTCTCCGCAAAGCACGATCGGGTTGGGAGAGGCGACTTTGGCGCCCGAGGGCCACGTGTAGGTCACTCCCAGAATGCGCGCACAGCCGTCGGGACCTCGGGAGGCATCCAAGTCATCATTGGAAAAGGAAACAGAGACGGGAGTCACGCCGTATTTCTGCCCGGCAATCGTCGTGACCTCAGCACCTTCCAGATCACTCTCAAAGATCACGGTTGACGAGCAACCGCTCAGGATCAGAACTGAAAGTGCAGCAACAAGAATCGGTAAGCGCATGACTAACCTTTTTGGACGGAATGTTGCCTTCAATTGTAGAGGTCACAAAGCAGAGCCGAGTATCTGAATTGCAAAGCGTTGTTGCTCACCAATATATTTTGGTGTGAATAAGAAGAAGGTTCTTCACAGGTTTTGTGTATAAGTGAGTGTGTTGGGTGTCTCGGTCACTGATTTGTAATAAATTTTACGGCATGCCTAAAAATTAGGCACGGCGACTTAGATGTTTGAACAGGCGGAAATCACCGGATACGAAAAGCCCTCTGAGGCTTCGGAGAGCTCCGAACTTTTCAGAGGGCTCAATGTTCAGCTAAGAGCTGAACGCGCAGTAATCAAGCTTGAGAGCTGATTAGAAGCGATGACGCAGGCCGACCATCACGCCGAACATGTACGGATCCTGGTCCTTGGCATTGTTCGTAAACTTCAGGCTGTCCTGGTTGTAGGTCGCAACAGCGTAAACGTCCGTGCGCTTGGAGAACGGATAGTCGTAGCCGGCAGAGACGATCCAACGGGAGAGTTCGTCATCCTTAGTGGTTTCTGCGCTTTCGCTGTCAGCAGCTTCGGCGTCCAAATAGGCAGCGCCGACCATCACGGTACCGCCAGCAACAGGAATACCTGCGGACACACCAAGGCTCCAGCCCTTCATGCGTTCTGCAAAGTCACCACCGTTGAAGACATCAACATCCTGCAGAACGCCCTTCATCTTGGAGCTCTTAATTTCGTCAAAGTACTGAGCGCCAGCGTAGAGTTTGACAACTTCGAAGTCATAGTTACCGCCGAAGGTCACGGTCAGGCTGTCGTCGCCATTACGATCAATACCCGTGCCGGTACCTGCGGAAGCGTAATTGATCGAGTCAACAGCAAAATACAAGCTCAACGGGCCATTGTTATAGGAAGTACCGATGGCGTAGTAACGATCGCTTGTGGATTCGTTTTCGTCACCAACCAACTTGTCGTTGGCGTCCTTAAGCTGATTGCCCATACCATACTGAGCGAACACCTTGAAGCCGGCGAAGCTCGGGGTTTCGTAGGCAATCATGTTGTTCCACATACCAGCGCCCATGGCCCAGGTGCCGGCCTGAGCGGAGTAGCCACCCCAAGACGTACCAAATACAGACATAACGCCGTACTTGGCCCAGGAGCTTACGCCACCGTTGAAGGAGCCGATGCGGCCGAACGCAACCTTACCGAAACCGCCCTGCAGGAAGAGGCTCGATTCACGGTTAAACAGCACATCGTCGTCAACACCGGTGTCGGACTTGATGCCGTCTTCCAGAATGAAACCAACCGTCAGGCCGTTACCTAGGTCTTCCGTGCCCTTAAAGCCGAAGCGGGAGCCGGAGGCCATGCCAGATTCCATAGAGAAGGAATCGAAGTCACTATTGGCAGACGTGGAATCGGTGTCGCCATGCACGTACTGCAAGCCCGTATCAACGATACCGTAGAGCTGAACATCAGCAGCGAGAGCAGAACCGGCAAAAGCGCCAAGAACGGCAACTGCAGCAAGAGTCTTTTTCATTTTGATTTGTTCCTATAAAGATAGGGGATCTTTTTGATCAAAAAGGCCCGGGATTTAAGCGTTGCAAGCCTGCAAGGAACCGCAACATGCCCGAAGGCCCAATCACCCTTTGTTCCGAAAGGGTGAGGGCATTCTCACTCCGAATTGCGTAACTCTCAAATTCAAAAGCAAGCCTCAAATAGATGTGATGCTTTTTTACAACACCTAAAGGGCAAAATTGCGGCTAACGGCCCTGATCTCGCGTTGGCCTCGCATTCTCACTCTTACCAACCAAAGCTTTAGTGCGAAGATCGCTCTGTTCAAACAAGGAGAGCACCATGCCCTACGTCAACATCAAACTCACCGGCGACTCCGAAGCGCCGACTCCGGAACAAAAGGAACAGCTCATCGCGGGGGTTACCAAACTCATCGCCGATGTGCTTGGCAAGGACACGACGCATCTGGTGGTCGTGATCGATGAAGTGCCGATGTGCAACTACGGTATTAACGGCAAAACCGTCAAGCAACTGCGCTCGGAAAAGAAAGACTGAAATCTCAAACGAAACGGGCGATCTGCAAAGACCGCCCGTCAGGAAGAATTAGCAGGTTTCCTGTTTACAGGAACTGAGCCCCGACAATGCCGGCAATCATCAGCGGGATGTTGTATGCAATGAAGGTCGGCACGCAAGTGTCCCAAATGTGGTCATGCTGACCGTCTGCATTCAGACCGCTCGTGGGGCCGAGCGTGGTGTCAGAGGCGGGAGAACCGGCATCACCCAGAGCACCGGCAGCCGACATCAGAAGAATGGTGGCAGGAAGCGAGAAACCCACAGCGGAGCACAGCGGCACATAGATCACAGCCAGGATCGGCACGGTACCGAAAGATGTGCCGATACCCATCGTCACAATAAGACCGATGCCGGTAATGATGGTGGCAGCCAGAATCTTGTTGGAGTGCAGATAGGGCACTACGCTCTGAATCAGTTCATTAACAGCGCCTGTTTCCTTGAGAATGGCTGCATAACCGCCTGCAATGAGCATCACAAAGGCGATAAAGCCCATCATGGAAATGCCGCCGGCGATGTGATCGTCCAATTCACGGAAAAGAAAGGCGCGACCGAGGATCATGACCAGAAGACCGATCAAAGCGGCCAGCGGCAGAGACTGCCAAATGAGCTGAACCACAACAGCGAGAACAATGGCCAGAAGCGTGGCCCAGTGCTTGAGTTCAAACTTTTTGATTTCCTCGGCCTTGGTTTCCATGCCGATGACCGGACGGTCTTCGTAGTGACGGGGTTTGCGATAAAGCACAAAGACAGCAATCAGCAAACCGATCAACATGGATGCACCGAGGATCCAGTTGACGGAAGCGACGTCTGACACCGTGGTCTTCATGCCGCTTTGAGTCATGCTGTCAGCCACGATGCCCTGGAAGATAAGGCCGAAACCAACGGGAAACGTGATGTAGGGAGCCTTCAGGCCGAAGCTGAGCGAACAGGCAACCGCTCGGCGGTCAAGCTGCATCTTATTCATCAGATAGAGCAGCGGGGGAATCAACAGCGGAATGAAAGCGATGTGCACCGGCACGACGTTCTGCGACAAGCAGGCGATGGCGGCCAGAACCAGGCAGAAAATCGCCGGACGAGACCCCAGATGCTTGGAAATCCAGGAGACCAACACCTGCATTAAGCCCGTGTGCGCAATGGCAACGGCGAAGGTACCCAACAGGATGTAGGAAAGCGCGGTGGTGGCGTTGGCGGAAAAGCCGTCGGCCAGAAGCGTCATCGTTTTGCCGATGTCAATGCCGCCCGACAGGCCGGCGGTGATGGCTGCAAGGATAAGCGCGACAAGAACGTTGACCTTGACCAGGCAGAGTACGCAAAGTACCAACACCGACAAAATGATGGGGTTGAAAAGCAAGTCCATCCGGAAGCCTCGTTTGGTTTGTGTGAGGGGAAACTATGGCGGAGAAAAGCGGTCTAAAGCCGCATTGTTTTGAATTGTTTCAGGGGATACTACCGCATTTACTGGAGCTGGGAAAGAGATTTAGCACGGACTAATGCCTTTTGCGTAGAGGTCTGTGTCTGGAGTGGAAGTAACTTTTGGGAGGTGGCTTTACTGCCGTTTGTCGAGTTCTGCAGGCTCCAGTTACAAACCAGGTCGAGCATTTTTCAGTTGTGACGGCGCACGACGCTCAGGGACAAGGCAAAGACAATAAAAAACCGCGAACCCTTAATTTCCGGGCTTTCGCGGCAATTTCAGTATTCAACAGTCTCAGCTGTTTCAGTGCTTTGGCGTCCCCATGGGGATTCGAACCCCAGTTCTAACCGTGAGAGGGTCATGTCCTAGGCCTCTAGACGATGGGGACGAGAGGCTTTCAATTGAGAGGCACCATTGTACGACCTGCCAGAAAAATTTCAAGTCTCCCGGAGGCAAAAGGTCGCCCAGACATTACCTTCTGCTCGACCTTTCCTGGAACTGTGTTAATGCTTTTCTCGGAAACTGCCCGCTACCAGATTGAATTCAAAAAAGCGGCATTCCAGCGGTCCATTGAAAAGCGGCGTTTTCTTGCTTTCCTTCAGACGCATCTGACGTGGAAGATTGCGATCGCTTGTTAGGAACCGAGCCGTCCAGCCTGAGAAATTGTGCTTCAGATTGTCGGCAACATCCTTCATCATGGATGCAACGGTGGCGCTCTTCGGATTGGACTGTTCACCGTAGGGTGGATTGGCCACAATGAGCCCGGCAGGGGCGATTGGCGTTACTTGACGGGCATCGCACTGCTTAAATGTCAAACGTCCGTCGTCAATCAATGCACCGAGCCCTGCACGACGAGCATTTTGTTCAGCTTTGCCGACTACGATCGTACTGATGTCGCTTGCAGCAATCTGCACCTTCGTGTGCATATTGACTCGCGCTTTGGCTTCCTCGATCTCTTCCTGCCAGATATTTTGTTCAAATCCGGAGAAGTTCTCAAACAGGAAACGGCGCTTAAGCCCAGGAGCCACACCACAAGCCGCAAGGGCAGCTTCAATGGCAATCGTGCCGGAACCGCAGAATGGATCTACAAGGGGCGTTTCAGCGTTCCAACCGGCAAGCATCAAAAGGCCCGAAGCCAAGTTTTCTTTTAGCGGAGCTTCACCCTTGTCTGTGCGCCAGCCGCGCTTGAAAAGCGCTTCCCCGCACAAATCCAGATAAAACGTGCAGTGCGTTGCGTCAGCAAAGGCAAAGACACGAATGTCTGGATGAGTCGTATCCACGCTCGGACGACGATCCATGAAGTGCATGAAACGATCGCAAATGCCGTCTTTAATGCGCAATAGCGTGAAGTCGAGACTTCTCAACGGAGAACGACGGGCGTTGATATCGACACGAATCGTGGAATCCGGCCCGAACCAGTTTTCCCACTTCGTTCGGCAGGCAAAGTTGTAGATATCCTCTTCGTCTTGGTAGTCGGAAACTCCTACACGCATCAAGATGCGGCTTGCCGTACGGCAATAGAGACAGGCACGTTGCGCCATGAGCATGGAGCCCGCAAAGGTCACAGCGCCACGTTGGACGCGCACACCGGTGATACCGATGACTTCCAATTCCTGAGCGCAAAGCTCCTCAAGCCCCAGGGGCACAACAACGTAGAAATGAGTGGGATTTTTCATTGAATTTCGAAGGTCTGCCGCTTGTGCAGGACGGGTCGTTGTCAGTTTTTTGCCGACAACCAAACGGATGAGAATAGCAACGGAGAGAATTGTAAGGAAGATCGGTCTCCGATTGCCAAAAAAGTGTGCAGTTTGTTGGTAATGGCATTCGAAAATCTTCTACTCTGACTTGAAGTCTTATCCGCGAATTCCCAAATTTTTCTCGGTGTTTCGGTACAGGGCAATTTCGGTACCCGGATTAGCGGCTCAGTTTGTAGCTTGCGTATGATTCTTGTCAATATCCGATTTTTTGTCATTTTTTCCATGCGTGGCATTTGGGCGAAGTTCCTTATCGTTTTATGCGTCGTTTGTGGCCTCGGTGTGGCATCCTCAGGTTATGCTGCAGACGAGCGGCCTGTTGTGCGCATCGGTTTGGTGGATACCTTTTCGCCGGAGTTCTACATCAATACATATGCCGCGACGATTCAATACCTGAAACGGCAACTTCCTCAGTATCGCTTTGAGTCTGTCGAGTTTACGAATGTGGATTCTTTTACTCGGGCGGAGGCGCAGACGTTGGACTTTTTGGTCAGCAGTGCCGGAACCTTTGGAATTCGAGCTCAGGAGTTTGGTGCGGAGCACATCGTGATTCGCAAACGCTCGGATGTAAAGAATGCCTCGAGCAGCGTAGCGGCTGTGTTTGTTGCACGAGCTGACAACAAGAGCATCAATACGTTGCAGGATATGCGTCACAAACGGGTGACAGCCACCAATCCCTCCAGTTTCGATGGCTGGTTGATTGCTCAGGACGAACTCTCGCAAGCCGGTTTTTCGCCAGACCAATTCTTTTCCAACGTCCAATTTACGGAGTACAACTACCCGGATGTCATTAGTCGTGTACTTATCGGTCAGGCTGATGTCGGGGTTTTGACGCGCTGTCAGCTGGAGCGCTACGAACAACAGGGGTTGGTGCCGACCGGGGCCGTCAAAGTAATCAACGGTAAAGACGAGGCGGGTGAGCCGTGTCGTCGATCGTCTGATTTGTATCCGGCAGAAGTTATTGCCGTATTTCCGCATACGGATCCAGAACTTGCCAAAGCTGTGACGATCGCGCTTTTGCAAATGCCCGAGCATGATGCGGGCGAAGTGAAGTGGGAGTGGGTGACGGTCAACGATATGGTCAACATTTCGGGTCTCATGGAGCGTCTGTCATTGGGCAGTTTCGCTTATCAGAGGGAATTCACAATAGAAGCGCTGACACGTCGCTATTCCCGAGAGATTATTTTGATCGCCGCCTTGATCGCTGCAACTCTGTTTCACATCCTGCGCGTTGATCGACTTGTCATGCAGCGTACGCGCGAGTTGGTTCAAACGGTCAAAGAAAAAGAAGCTTTGCTCGAACGCATGAAGCGTACGCAACAGTATTTGCAGTTGCTTGAAAGAAACACGATCGTGAGTCAACTTTCAAGCTTGTTCGCTCATGAAATGAAACAGCCGGTGACCAACATTATTAATTACGCCACAGGCCTGGAAATGCTTCGAAAATCCGGGCGTGATGCCAACACGACAGCCGTTGATCAGGCATTAATGGCAATCAATGACCAGGCTCATCGCATGGCGCAGATTGTGGATCGTGTGCGAGCCTATGCAAAACACGAGCCACAAGCCAAGTCCGAATGCTTCCTTTCGGATATCGTGAGAACAATGCTGGACAATTTTCGTATGGCTCAAAAATCCGTGAGTTCCATTATGGTGGATGTTCCGGATTCAATCCGAATATCGGCCGAACCTGTCGCATTGGAACTGCTGCTTTTGAATCTCGTACGCAATGCCGAAAGAGCAGCCGCAGCTGGTCCGTCGCCCCGGGTCTACATCGTTGCTAAAGCCGAAGCTCATTTGGTTCGGGTGACAGTGTCAGACAATGGTCCTCGCGTGCCGGATGATTTGTTCGCGCAACTTGATCGGATTGGTGGTGTCCAAAGTTCGCAGGGACTTGGCATGGGATTGGCTATTGCCAAAGGCATCGCTGAAAACCATAACGGACATTTGGAATTTTCCCGATCCAAGGACGGTGGTCTGGCTGTGGCGCTGGTAATGACAACAGTAACCAAAGAGGAGAACTCTCGTGGTGAGAAACCTTGTGCCTGATCTCATACGCATCGTGGACGATGACCCTTCGGTGTGCGCCTCGCTCACGTTCATTCTCCAGATAGCCGGGTTTGATGTGGTGTCTTACAACAGCGCCGACCAGTTTCTTGAGCAGGCGACAGATCTGCGTCCAGGATGCGTCTTGTTGGATGTCAAAATGCCCGGCAAGAGCGGACTGGAACTCTTCTGTGACATTCGTCGTCAGGGAATGCTCCTGCCCGTTATCTTTTTGAGTGGACACGGGGACATTGAGATGGCTGTTCAAGCTCTTCACGACGGAGCATTTGATTTCCTGGTAAAACCTGCGGAACCCGAGCGTTTGATCGAAAAGGTGCAAAAAGCGGTCGAGTACGGCAAAAAAATCAGAAGTCAGGCGCAGGAACAGGAGGAAAACAAAACCTTGATGGCACGCCTGACACCAAGTGAACTGGAAGTGGCGCAATTGATGGCAAAAGGATTAACAGTCAAAGCCATAGCGCAGTTGCTCAAGGTGAGCGAGCAGGCGATTAAAGCGCATCGTTCCTCGATCTACCACAAGCTTGATGTCATCAATCCGGTGGAAGTGGCCGGTGTTGTCAATGATTGGCTAAGGAGCAGAAAAGTATGACATCTCGTCGCAAACTTCTGCAGAGCTTGGCGTTGACGGCTATAACGCCGGCTTTGACCGAAGCGGCGGTGCCGGAAATCTGGACGCAGACTTTTGATGTCATCGTTGTAGGCGGCGGAGGAGCCGGACTTGCCGCAGCCGTTGCTGCCGCACAGAACAAGGCATCTGTTTGTTTGATTGAGAAATTGCCGCTTTTGGGCGGAGATACGCTTCGTAGCACCGGCTATTTCTCTTGCGTGGAGCCTCGACGCCAGAAACTCTGCGGTATCCAGGACTCCCTGGATTTGCATTATCGACAAACGATGGAAGCGGGCGGCAATCAAGGCAATCCGCGATTGGTCCGAAAAATGGTCGAAGAAGCCCCCAAGACGGTTGCTTGGCTTGAAGCTTGCGGGGTTTTGTTTCACGACACTGTTTATGAAATTTACGGGTCGGATTACAGACGCTGTCTGAAGCCTTTGTTGCCGCGCGGCTCAGCCTACGTTCGAGCTTTAAGTCAGCGGGCAATGGCCCTTGGCGCCAAAATTATGCTCGAGACGAAGCTTGTTGACCTTCACATGGATAAGGACGGACGCGTCGTCGGTGTTTCGGCTTCGACAAGCTCGGGCAGGGTTGTTTCGTTTCAAGCCCGCAAAGGCGTAGTTTTAGCCTGTGGTGGTTTTGGTGCAAACGCGGAAATGGTTGCTCAATACGCTCCGCAATTAGCTGGCCTTCCTACGGATAATTCGCCGGGTTCGAGAGGGGATGCTCTGATATTGGCGCAAAAGTACGACATTGCACTCGAAGGATTGCCTTACGTTGAATGTGTTGCGGGCAATCCGCCAGGTCGCAAGACGCACGCTAGACTTTTTCTGCCAGCCGATTTCATACTTATCAACGACAACGGGAAACGTTTTGTCGAAGAAGACGCTTTGCGTTCTTCCTTAACGCAGGCGATCCTGCAACAACCGAATCGGCGTTGCTTTACTGTCTTCGATAAAAAAGGCGTCGCACACCTTGATCCGATTTCACAAAAGGGGCTCTATCAAGCGTTGGTGGCTGATGAAGCCTATAGTGCAGAGACACTTGAAGAGCTTGCGAATCTGATGCGTGTGCCGGCAAATCTTTTTAAGGCGGAAGTTGAGGGCTACAACCGCGAGGCGCTTCAAGAGAATCGAGGCATTGAAAAAACGCCTCGTCGCATCAACAAATGCTCTCGTGTGGGGTGTACGCCGTTGACGGAAGCACCGTACTGGGCCTATGAGGTTGGCTTGACGGTACATTACACGCCGGGCGGTCTCGTGATTGATGAAAATGCCCAGGTGCTCAAAACAGACGGTAGCATAGTGCCGGGACTGTGGGCTGCCGGAGAAGTGACAGGCAGCGTGCACGGTGTCAACCGCCTGGGAGGAAACGGCTTGGCAGATGCTTTGACGTTCGGACGTCTTGTTGGGACTGCAATATCCCAAATAGCATAAACAAACCATTCTCTACTTTTTGATTAAGAAAAGCAATAGACGCTCGTTTATGTTTTTCGCTTTCCTTGTTTCCTAAGATGCAGACATCTACAAGTGCATGGAAGACGTGTTGGTTTTCTGCACTTTTGCAACAACAAGAGGAGAGAAGGAATCATGACCGAAGTGCTCAATTCCCGTCGCACGTTTCTGAAAACGGCCGCATTGGGTGGTGCCGCGATGATCGGTGCCGGCGCAGCCGCATCGGCTCAGGCTGCACCCAAGAAGATTACGGAATCAACATACGATTTCGTGATCGTTGGCGCCGGTTGCGGCGGTTTGGTTTGCGCCATTCGTGCAGCTCAGAACGGCCTGAAGCCGATTTTGATTGAAAAGATGGGTTCACCTGCTGGTAACACCGTGTATGCCGCAGGCTTTATGTTGGGTGTGCATACCAAAGCTCAGCAAGCCAAAAACGCGAATGCAAGCGACTCAAGCGAAAAGTTCTACGAAGACATGATGAAGGTCTCGCAGGGCAAGGGTGATAAGGCTTTGACCCGCTACGTGGCCGAACATGCCGACGACATGATGAACTGGATGATGGATTATGTTGGCGTGAAGTTTGCTGCCGGCATGAAGCTTGTGTTCCCGATGCTGGAACGTGCTCATCTGCCTCTGGGTGAGGCCAAACCGGGTGGCAAGCAGCTCGCCAATGTGCTGATGGCCAAGGCTCGTAAGTTGGGCGTCAAGATGCAGTTCAACACCAAGGTTGTTGAATTGTTGACCGATGAAAATACAGGCGCTGTGACGGGTGTTCGTGCTCGCTCCAAGAAGGGAACGGAAATCATCAACGGCAAGCTCGGTGTGGTACTTGCCACCGGCGGTTATTCCGCCAACCAGGGTTTGGTGACGCAGTATTGCGGCAGCGCTGCTGCCGGGATGCCGATTCGTGGTTCCCGCATCATTGCAGGTGAAAACATTGTTCTTACCCAGAAGGTGTTCGCGAAGTTTGTGAACGTTGATCAGTACCACTGTGGTCCGATTCACGGTCCGACCGGCGCCAACCCGCTTAACATCGTCAACAACGGCGTTTGCGTGAGTGCCGACAAGACCGAACGCTACACGGACGAAGGCAAGACCTATGTTCAGATGAGCCGTGATACGGCCGCCATGACAAAAGGCAACTGGGCCTTCATGATCGTTGACCAGGACACCCACGACATGAAAAAGCTTGCCAACGATTGGGAAAGCTACGCCCGCAACAAGGCTCCTGTCTTCCAGGCCGATACGATCGAAGAACTTGCTAAGAAGGCCGGTCTTGATCCCAAGAAGTTGGTTGCTGTCATTGATGAATACAACAAAGCTTGCAAGAACAACACGCGCGACAAGCTCACGCCTCCGAACAGCCTGCCTGAAGCACGTCCGGTTGCCAAGGCTCCGTTCTACGCAGTTCCCTTCCAGGGCGGCATGACGGCCACTTTCGGCGGCCCGCTCATCAATACACGCGGTCAGGTACTCGATACGGAAAACAATGTCATTCGCGGTTTGTTTGCCATCGGCAACGCCGCAGGCGGCTTGTTCTATGACGACTACGTGGGCGGTGCTCAGCTCACCAGCGCAGCCGTGTTCGGTATCGCTGTTGCCGACTTTATGAAGGCCAGAATGGCTTAATTGAGTTCGGCTTCGGAGTCGGAGGAACTCCGACTCCGTTCACCTGAAAGTGACCCCGCTGTTTGCTGATCTCGGCATCAGCGGGGAGTTTTTTGCCAAATCAATCCGAAACGACCATGAAGCACCACACCTTTCTCTCTGCTTGTGCAGCAGCACTATGCGCAACGCTTCTTGTTGCCGGCAACGCATCGGCTGCCGATGCTATGCCGCTCAAAGGCGCACACAAGGCAATGAACCTTCCCTGTGAAGCTTGCCATGGGAACATCAAGCCGCGTGAAGTGCCCGAAGAGTCGGCTTGCATGACCTGCCATCAGAGTCGAGAAGCCGTGAAGGCAAAAACGGCCAAATTAAAACCCAATCCGCACTTTGGACATGACGAAACGGTCGAGTGCACGGCTTGCCACAAAGAACATCAGCAAAGCGTTTTGATTTGCGATGAATGTCATCAGTGGGGATATAAAACACCGTAACTGATGAATTTACGTTCGGGACTTCGGTTTTTTGTTTCTTTTTTGCCAGCGGTCCCGAACATATAACGCAGATCTGGTCAGGATACAGGTAGTGGGTTATTGCCGCCCTTCGCCGTTGCCGATCACCACATACTTCAAGCTTGTCAGACCTTCAAGTCCGACCGGCCCGCGGGCATGCAATTTCCCAGTGCTGATGCCGATTTCTGCGCCCAAGCCGTATTCGAATCCGTCGGCAAACCGCGTTGAACAGTTCACCATGACGCTTCCGGAGTCCACTTCACGCAGGAAGCGCTGAGAAGCCTGAAGGTTGTTGGTAATGATGGCATCCGTATGCTTGGACGAATGTTCTTCAATGAAAGCAATGGCCTCGTCGAGACTTTCAACAACCGCAATCGAAATGATCGGCGCGTTATATTCGGTATCCCAATCCGACGGATCGGCGTCAATGCAAGAAAGCCCTGCCGCTTCTAAAACGGCTTTTGATTTTGAGTCGCACCGCATCTCCACGTTTTTCTCAGCAAAGATTTTCCCGATACGAGGCAGAAATGCGTCAGCAACGGCTTCATGCACCAGAAGCGTTTCTGTGGCGTTGCAGGGCGAATAGCGTTGTGTCTTAGCGTTGTCGGTGACGGAAACAGCCATGTCAATGTCGGCATCCTTGTCGACGTAGGTATGGCATATGCCATCGAGGTGGTGAATCATGGGTACGGTTGCTTCAGCCGCCAGACGCGAAATCAGTCCTTTGCCGCCGCGCGGAATGATCACGTCAATATATTTGTTGGCCCGGATCAGTTCACCGACAAACGCACGATCGGTCGTCGGAGCGATCTGGACTGCCTGCGTGGGCAGTCCTGCAATCGTCAGGGCTTCCTGCACAAGTTCGCCCAGAATGCGGTTGGTTTCAAACGCTTCCGAGCCGCCGCGCAAAATGCAAGCATTGCCGGACTTGATGGCAAGACAAGCCGCATCCACCGTCACGTTGGGGCGAGATTCGTAAATGATGCCGAGAACGCCCAGCGGCACACGCATTCGTCCGACTTGAATGCCCGAGGGACGGCGGCGCATTTCGGAAATTTCGCCCACAGGATCGGGAAGAGCGGCCGTTTGTCGGGCACCTTCGGCCATTAGCTGAAGGACTTTTTCCGTTACGCACAGACGATCGACGAAAGATTCCTTCAAACCGTTTTCAAGGGCTTTGGCGAGATCCTGCTTGTTGGCTTCAAAAATCTCCTGTCCTTTCGCCTCAAGAAGATCAGCCAGGCACAGCAAAGCCTTGTTTTTTTCGGCTGTTGAGGCTGCAGCCATTCGGCGCGAAGCGGCACGGGCCTTCTGCCCGGCTTCAAGCATCAATTGTGAAACGGAAATCGTCATGTCTAAACCCAAGAATGAACGCGAAATGTGTTCTTGGATTGTAGCGAGTCAGGACTTGAGGAAGGCGGGAGTAATCAACGAATGTGCGGTGGGCAGAAAGCGGTCAGGAAGCAACAAAGGCGGCAAGAGCCGCAATCTCAATCCAAGGATCGGTGTCTCGGTTCGGAACCGTCAGTCCCTTGCTGATTTTGTCGATGTCGGCGCACAGCAGCAAGGCGCTTGAGAGCTTGCGGGTGTTCAAACGTCCCGCTGCACGCGTGATGCGAGCGGAGCGATCGCCCCAGACGCCTGCCTGACGAAGTGCGGAATTGCGATCCGAGCCGTTGTCAATTGCGGCACGGAACTTAAGTGTCATGCGAAGCTCTTCGGTGATCATCCACATGAAAGAAGGGATGGACTCACCGGCGGCGTTGAGATTTTCAACGATGCGAAGCGATTTGGGGGCATCTCCCGCAAACATCGCTTCCAGCAGATTTTCCACATCAAATCGCGCCACATCTCGTACGGAATCCGTGACGGCTTCTTCGGAAATAACCGAACCTTCAGGAAAGAGATAGGCAAGCTTCAGAACTTCCTGTGCGGCAGCCAGAAGATTGCCTTCGCAGCGATCCGACAAGATTTTCAGAGCGGCGGGTTCTGCCTTGAGATTTTTCTTGGCCAGACGGGCGGCAAACCAGGAGGGGAGTTCACGGGCCGAGACGCTGTTGCATTCAACGACTTCGGCGTGGGCGGTGAGTGCTTTGTACCATGCCGCCTTTTTGAGACTCCAATCGTAGGGGATGGTTACAACGAGCGTGACGCCGTCCAAGGGCATTGCGGCGATGTCGGTGAGCGCTTGCGTTCCCTTGACGCCGGGGCGCGGACTCGCCAGACGCAGTTCGACGATCTTTTTGTCGCCGAAAAGGCTCATCGCCGTACAACTTTCGGGAAGTTTGGACCAATCCCAGAGGGCGGAGGCATTGAGCACTTCGCGTTCTGTGGCGCCTTCTTCACGAGCCTTGGCGCGCAGAAGATCGGCCGCTTCCAGCATCAGAAGCGGCTCTTCGCCCGTGATCACCCACAGAGGTGCCAGAGGGGTTCGCGCAAGATAAGACTCCAAGTCGGAAAAGCGCATCGGAACCGGTAGTTCGTTAGAAAAAAATTAGCGAGTAGTGAGGTCTTCAGGCTGCTTGGGCGGTTGTGCCTTTTCGATGCGGCGCACCATCTGCACGACGATGTCCGAGAGCATCTCGTTGATTACCAGCGCTTCCTCGGTATCGCGCGTAAGGTAATCCTCCTCGTTGTAGGAGATTTCACGCACGGCCGGGATCACGGTGTCGGGCAGGTACAGT
>ENA-UOOC01001406-UOOC01001406.1-human-gut-metagenome-genome-assembly--contig:-C48old-NODE-1406-length-20613-cov-11.394688_pt1 | contig 20613 bp, 21 predicted proteins | sample MGYA00242469_ERZ724016 | MGnify/ENA metagenome assembly ERZ724016 | reverse complement strand
ACCTCCTGTGCGTCCATGTATGTGTCATTTACACTTAAAATTATGCACTCCAACGTGCCGTACCGTATTCCATACCCTTGCGGTACTTCTTGGCGTTTTTCTGCTTGGAATAGACCACCAGCCGGATAATCACCGCACCAGCAATGCCGATTAGCAGATCGATGGGGTGAAAAGCTGGGCGCGGCACTGGAAAAGGCTGCGGTAAAGCCCTGCCGATATGCAGCAGCTTTGCGGATAGATCAATACCATGCGCCAGCCGGAACGCCTGTCCGACCTTCCCGAACAGATATACAAACAACAGATACGGGAGATTTAACAGAATCAGTTTTTTCACTTCCGGCTTCATCTATCAATCCCCCTGTCCATTTTCTTCACCGTATCCCGTGCTGCCGTCCGCTTTGCAGCTTCGGCTTTTTTCTCGCCAATATCCCTTCGTACAGACGGCTTGCGTTCCATGTCCAGTTTCTTTGCGGAGAACTCGCGGAACGCTGCGGTCAGCACATCTGCATCTCTGCCTTTGAAAAACACAAGGTAGCGGTCATCTGTCTTTTTCAGTGCAAAGTCAATGCCGTACTTTTTGGCAGTTTGGGAAAAGGCTTTGATATTCGCGTCGGTGATTTCGATATTGGAAACGCCGGTGCCGTGACGCATAAGCTGTTTCAACGTTTGTTTGCCACGGTGGGGTGTATCCCGTTTCTTGCGGTAAAGCTGCATGAACTGTCGCAGTGCTGCTTGCAGCACCTTTCCGTCCAGCTTTGCCGTCTTAATTGCAAGTGCAATGGTCTTACTCGTTACTTCTTCCTGCAAAATGTACCTCCTTTCGCAGCTTTACAGGTACCTCTCTAAGGTGGATGCACCCGCTGATACAGGCAAATCCTCATAGGCTGTCTGCTCCCTCATAGCTGTAATCCGGGATGCCACTTTTGGGCTTGCCCCAATCCGGCTGTGCCATATCGTGTGCAACAAGGGCGGTATAGTAGCTGTCAATAGTGCTGGGGGCATTAAACAGCACCGCCCGGAGATATTGCCGGATGTTGCGGATCTTAGTGGTGTTCTCCCGCAGACAGTCAAAGACAAACTCAATATGGCTGCTGTTCAGCTTCATAAACTTGCTTTTTACCAGCTCTGCCGGGTAGTCGTCACCGGCAATGCGGATCTTCTTGCGGGAACTGCATACCGTTTCCAGAATAATGTCCACGATCTCGTCCAGGCGGTCACGGTCAATGCGCTTATCCTGCAAAAGGATGTCGTATTCGATGTTATCGCAGATAATCTCCCGGTAAATCCTATATGCCTCATTTTCGCTGTCTGCCGTTTCCTTTCGCTTCCGTTCCGGCGGCGCAGCCGCTTGTTTCCCGTCCACGCTCAAAGGGAAGGGGTAAGGGGAAAGGATAGGAATGGAATCGGTACTTGATAGATCTGTAATTGATTTTTCTTTTTTTGATAAGTCAGTTCTTAATATATCTTTATTTAATTGCGTTGGATTTTCCAACGTAGGGTTTTCCAACGTAGGATTTTCCTGCGTTGGATTATCCAATGTTGGATTTTCCAATGTTGGTAAATCCGATACTGGCTTTTGAGGAAGCTCATAGATTACGTAGTCTGCACCGCGCAAGCGTCCTTTTTCGTCGCGTTCCCGGCTGCGGACAATATATCCGGCTCTTTCCAGCTCCCGTATTGCCTCCCGGATCGCGTCGATCTTTTCCAGGTTGATAAGGGACAGACCTTTCAGCGTGTAGTCCCAGTTATCCGGCAGGGACAGCATTTGGGACAGCAGCCCCTTTGCTTTTAGGGAAAGCTCCTGATTGCGTAGGTGGTGATTGGACATAACGGTGTAGCCGCTGTTTTTTTCCACCCGAAATACTGCCATAGGTTATCATCTCCTTTCGCTCACTCTGCCTTGCTGCGCCGGATTGCGGTCAGTCTGCCCGGTTCATACGGACACTCGGCATATACACAAAACCGATATTTCCAGTGCGGACGGTAGAAGTGGCAGGTGTTACAATCCTCATGCTCGGTGCAGCCGTTCTCGTACCGGTCAAATCCGGGCTTGCCCTGCATGAGCATTTCAAATGCGCGGCTTTTACCGCTCATAAAGTACATTCCGGCTGCGCCTCCTTTCTGGATTTGGGCAGAAAAAAACGCCGCAGACTTCTTTCAAAATCTGCGGCGTTGGGGTATGCGAAAAGGGATGCTGCCTTGCGGTAACATCCCTTTTGTCGCTCGGTTATTCAATTTTTGAGCTAACCTGTTTGCCCGCTGCCCTTAAAAGCGTTGATTTTACTGGATTCTTGCTTGTTTTCTTATGTCAACGCTCTTAAATACGGCGCTTTTTTGTTACCCGGAAGCGACAAACAGCGGCTTTTGAATGGTTGGCGGTAAAGGATACCTCCGCCAAAACAAAGCCGCTCATATCGAAAGAAAACGCCCAAAATCGCCCCGAAACCATACAGCGGGTCAGGTTTTGGGCGTTTCTGCGTTTCGGGAGCAAATCGGCAATTAGGCAGCGAAAAGGAGGTGCCCGCTATGCCCCGTATGCCGAAATACCTCAAGGAAGAATGGGCGTTCTTTCTTGATGAGCGTGGCAGGAAGAAATACAACGAGCTTTGCAGGAAATGCGAAAGGAGCTGCAAGCAGAGCTTCCGTGCCGCCGTTATTCACTGCCCACACTATCTATCGAAAAGGAGAACAAGACAATGACAGACTATCCAAACAACATTCCCACAAAGCTGGAAATCATCAAGGCCAGCGAGATCGCCCCGAAAGAGGTGCGCTGGCTGTGGTATCCCTATATCCCCTTCGGCAAGGTCACACTGCTGCAAGGCGACCCTGGTGATGGCAAGAGTAAGCTGATGCTTTCTCTTGCCGCTTTGCTTTCCAAGGGAGCGCCGCTGCCATTTGCCGATGAGGACGAGAGCGGCGAGCCGATGACCGTTATCTATCAGACCACCGAGGACGATGCAGACGATACCGTTGTGCGAGATTTAATTCGGCGGGCGGCGACGGCGACCGACTCATCTTCATCAAGGAGGACGAAAAGAGCCTGACATTCGGGGACGACCGTATCCGTGAAGCCGTGGAGAAGTACCACGCCAAGCTGCTGATTCTCGACCCGATGAGTTCGTATATCGGTGACACCTGCTCGATGAACAACGCCAACAAAACAAGAGCTGAGTTCAACCACCTGATTGCCGTTGCTAAGGACACCGGCTGCGCCATCGTTATCATCGCCCATATGAACAAGGCGAAGGACACAAGTCCCCTCTATCGCACCAACGGCTCTATCGACATTGCCGGTGCGGCGAGAAGTATTCTTGCTGTCACACGCACGGCAAACAAACAGAACCCCGCCGAGCGTTATCTGGTGCAGGTCAAGAGCAATCTTGCGCCGATGGGCTCCGCTATTCTCTTTGAGGTGGCCGACAAGGGCGTGAACTTTCTTGATGAGCTGGAGCTGAGTGCGGAGGACGCTTTCTCTGCCTCGGCTCCGAGGATGGGCAGACCGAATGCCCGTGAGGAAGCGGCAACGGACTTTATCCGTTCCCTGCTGGCGGGCGGCAGACGGCTGGCTTCCGATTGCGAAGCAAAACTTGAAGCCGCAGGCTTCAAGAAATCAACCTACAAGAAGTCCAAAAAGAAAGCCGGAGTTCGCTCTGTGAAGGACGGCTTTCTTTGGTACTGGACTTTACCGGAGGTTGAAAAACCGATTGAGAATGGGCAGGAGGTCACGGACGAGGACGACCTGCCTGTTTGATTGAGGTTTTGAGGGAGGTCAAGGGAGGAAAGCCCTTGCCCACGACATCTTTGCAGCGAAGCTGAAAGTGTCATAGTGGGTTACGCACTTTGAAAAAGTTGCGTAACCCGCACCCCCTCCCTTTCCGCTGACTGGAGGTGATGAGAATGGCGGAAGGAAATTGGAGCGTTATCTGAGTGGAGAAAATCTCCGCAGAGGGAGCGCAGAAAACCGAGCGACACAATGAGCGCAAGAATGAAAACTACGCAAATCTCAATGTGGACACCGAGCGAATTGCCCGCAATGTTCACTTCAAGGACACGGGCGGTTTGACCTACAACGAGTATTTCCAGCGGCTCATTGACGAGGGCAAAATCTCCACAAGAGGACAGAAAGCCGGCGCAACGATCTTCAATGAGTTGGTCATTGATGTGAACACAAGGTACTTTGAGGAGCACGGCGGCTACGAATATGCCAGGCAGTTCTACGAGGAAGCCTACCGTTTCGGCTGTGAGATTTACGGCGAGGAGAACATCGTGTCGGCGGTTATGCACGCCGATGAAATCAACAAGGCGGTGTCCGAAGAACTGGGCAAGCAGGTCTACCACTACCACCTGCACATCGTGGCAATCCCCACCGTCCGAAAAGAAATTCTGTGGTCGAAACGCTGCAAGGACGAAGCCCTGAGAGGTACGGTCAAGGAGGTCATCAACCAAGTTTCCCACTCAAAGAAGTGGAAGGACATCGTTCCTCTGCTGGACAAAAACGGGCAGCAGGTTATCAGCAAATACGGAAAGCCGATGTTCCGCAAGTCCTATTCCGTTCTGCAAGACAAGCTCTTTGCGCATATGACCGAGGCTGGTTTCACCGGCTTTGAGCGTGGCGTATTGGGCAGCACAGCGGAGAATTTGAGCAGCCTGGATTATCAAATTCAGAAGGACAAGGAGCGGCTTGCCGACATTCAGGAACGCATTGAAGCCGAGCAGGTACGCTATGAGCCTGCTCACGAAGTCCACAAGACGATGGCAGAGATTGAGGGAATGGGGCAGAAAACCCTCACCGGCAAGATTGCCGTTTCCAAGGACGATTATCAGCAGCTCACGGCACTTGCAAAGGAGGGTATCACAAGCCGCAGCGAAATCCAAGATTTGAAAAGCAGCGTTTCCTACTATCAAAAGCAGTATTTCAATGCGTCCTCTGCTGTGGAGCGACTGCAGGAACGCTATGACCGGCTCAAAGAAAAATGCCAGCCGTTTTTGCAGGCACTGGAACACTTCCCAAAGCTGGTGGAGGTCTTTGTGGAGAAGGTCAAGGAACTTTTCAGTATCAAGGAAGCGCAGGAGCGCAAGGAACGGGAGGACAGAGCAGCCGCCCGAAAAGAACAATCCAAACACCGTCGGGGCAGAAATGATTGGGAACGATAATCCCTTCCATTACTATCCCGACTTTTTAACTTCTTCAACACTTGAATTACGGAGGTACGAAAATGAAAGACATTACAAGTACGATTACCAAGCCCCTCGCCGTCCTCGGAGAGAATAGCAAAGGCTACACAAAGGAAGCCAACTTCATTTCGTGGAACGGCAATGCCGCCAAGCTGGACATCCGAGAGTGGCATCCGAACCACGAACGCTGCGGCAAGGGTATCACGCTCACGGAGGACGAGGGCAGGAACCTTTATGCTGCGCTGAAAGCAATCTATGAAAAGGAATAATCCTTTTTCGGCTGGTAACGGGGCATTCGGAAACAGACGCCCCTATTTTTACGGAGGGAGGTGATGACCGTGGAGAATATGAAAACCGGCTTTGTGGAGAGAATCGGCGTCACGATTTTCGTTGTCAACGCAATGCCCGCAGAGAACGCAAAGCATACGCAGGAGGAGCTTGTAAAGGCTCTGATTGCAAAAGAAGCAATGGCTTTGCAGGAAGGAGATGTTGCCTGATTGACTTTACGCACAGCTATGCGCTTTGGAGATTTTTCAAAAAATATCTCAAAACCACTTGACAGAACGGCTTTGTGAAGGGAATAGACTATTCGCCCGTAAGCGTAGCCAAGGCCAACAAGGTCAACAGGGGAGCGGTAAGTATCCACCGCTGCGTTGTGCTGCAAGGGAACGTTGCGGATATGATATTCGCTTCTGAATGGTTCGATGCAGTTACAGCATTTGAAACGGTATATTTCTGGCCCGACCTGCTGCAAAGCTTCAAGGAAATATACAGGGTCCTGAAGTCCGGCGGGACATTTCTCATCTGCAACGAGAGCAACGGTGACACGGACAAGGATGAAAAGTGGACGAAGATCATCGGCGGCATGACCATCTACAAGGACGCCGAGCTGAAGACGTATCTGGAGCAGGCGGGCTTTCACGATGTGCAGATACACAAGAACGAAAAAGGCTGGCTGTGCATCCTGGCACAGAAGCAGCAGTATGATGCAGAAGGTATAAAGTATTCTGAAAGAGATATCTGAACTGATGGTGATATTGCACGGTAGCGGATAAGTTATCGCGTCGAACTACCCGCAACGAAGCAAATGACTTTTGAAGTAAAGACATATTTTTTAGCCACAAACACCGTTAGAAGGCCGAAGCTTTTGCTCCGGCCCTTTGCTACAGTTTAGCAGATGCTATTATGAACGCTTTCTCCTGCATACCACAAACAACACGGCTGCCATTGCCATGGCGATGAGCATGAAAGGAGCAAATTTTTCCGCATCACCGGTCTGCGGCGGAAGCACGGTAGTGTTACCGCCTGCGGTAGTACCCTGATTATCGTCCTGCCACGGATAATCAAGCTTGGTATCGAGCAGCTTGAGCGCGGCTTCTATTTCTTCAACGGAGGACGAAGCTTCTATCAATGTCCTTACCTGATTGGCTATTTTTAACGCTTCGCCATACACATTGGAAGGCTGATTCGCGAGATAGTCGTTCACCTTTGCAAGCGCTTCGTTCTTCTGCTTATCAAGTGTGTTAACGGAAATTATCTTTGCTGTATACGTCATGCCGTTGTTATGCACAACGTACAGATTAGCGGTATCGCCCGCAGCAAGCTTGGCCTGCAGGGCTTCAGGCAGCGCAAGCGTACCATCCGCATTCACGATAATATCATAATAGAACTTGGAAGCGGCAAGCTTTTCTCCGGCCTTCACTTCATTCGCAAGCGTATAGGCTATAACGCCGTAGCCGAGCGTGGAGCTCTTTTGGGCAACGAAGTCCTCAGGCAGGCTGATGGTTATGCCATCCACCGAAAGACGAATGGTAGCCGCATCAACTATCTGCGCAGCAGCAGGCACGCGCTTCACGGAAGATTCTTTTACCTTGCTGCCAACGACATACATCATGCCGCGTGCGCTGGCTTTGCCGAAACCGGAAATAGCATCGGCAAGCTGTTCCGCTGTGCATGTTCCGAATACATCGCCGTTAGTCAGTTCACTCACATCTCCGCGTGGACAAACGGTCTTGAATATAACGGTACCGTCATCCTGCGTTTCGTAAGCATAAACTATTACTTGGCTTGAACTGTCGCTATTAGTGGTTTCAAGTTTTCCGCCATGCACATACAGACCTACAATATTGCCGTCTGCTATTGCCTGCTGAACGAGCGTGGGGTTAGCTGCAAACTGCGTATAGGCATTGTGCCCAAACAGACCCGCCTTGAATATGGTATAGGCCCAGTTACCACAGCCACCGTTGAAGTCAAGACCATTGAGCGCCACTTCCTCAAACAACGCATCGGAGCCGCGGCTGTTTACCATCATCAACATCATGTTCTCAAAGCGCCATGCGCTCATACCGTTTGCATAAGCATATGCACTTGTGGCGGTTATATCCACGGATGCAGACTTATGCAGAGCACCTGCGGAGGTTTTGCCGGTATACACCGCTTCGTTTGCGCTGTAACTCGATTTCTTATAGGTGAAATTAAGTCCGAATACCTCTGGCGCATTGCCCGCATCATCCGCACGGAGCAGAACACGGAACTGTACATCCTTCACGTTAGCAGTAGAGCTGCTGCGCGAACGCCAAACATATCTGTGTTTATTATATATATAACCTCAGCTTTTCATTGCGCTGCCGGTGCTTTTAGAAATAAGGAACACATTAACGTTGAAGCAGCCGGAATATGCTATTGCATAAATGAGCTATCTTGCTGTAAAATAGCGCCAAAGGATATGCTCCGGTTTTACATTAAGGGTATAAGATTCCCGCGGAGGCCTTGAAGCATGCTTTCGATATAACGCTGCGGTAATCGAGCCCATAAGCCCCCAAAAACATCTTGTGTACATATAGTGCATCATTTTTTGTGCATTCGATATCCTTACGTGTGAATAACGACTTTAGCGTTATATTCAAACGAATACAGTGTGCATAATCGTTTTAACGAATAACGCGTATAATATTATCTATATATATCGTTTCCTTTTTGGCAAAAAATATAGTAAAATAACAGTTGATGTGCGGCTAAAATCGATGCCGTGCATCAAAATGACTGTATTTTTCAAGGAGAAATGTAATGAAAAAGACACTATCTCTGCTTCTGGCCATAATGATGGTCATAGGCCTGCTTGCCGGCTGCACTACCAATGTGCCTGCCGAATCTCCCGCCAACAGCGAAGAACCTACTCCTACGGAAACTGTTCCCACCGAGCCTGTTCCTACCGACGCTGCACCCGAAGCTACTCCTGTTGCCGAAGAACCCAGCGCATTCCCCATGACCGTTACCGATCAGATCGGCAATGAAGTGACCGTTGAGCATGTTGCAGAGCGTATAGTTTCCGGTTACTATATATCTTCTTCCACCTGCATAGCTCTCGGCCTGAAGGATAAACTGGTGGCTACTGAGGAAAAGACCGACAAGCGCCCCATATATAAGCTTGCCGCGCCCGAACTCATCGGCACCATAGGCAACGTTGGTTCCGCCAAGGCGTTTGACCTTGAGGCCTGCATAGCTGCCGAGCCCGATCTGGTAATCCTTCCCAAGAAGGCAAAGGATTATGCTGCCACGCTCGCCGAAATGGGCATCCCCGCAATAGTTGTCAATCCCGAAAGCCACGAGCAGCTTGTGGGCATGATAAACCTTATTGCTCAGCTCACCGGCGCTGAAGAGCAGGCCACTGCGCTCATAGCCCGCTATGACGAAGTGCTGGCCAAGATAGCCGAGCTTACCGCTAACATCGCGGACGATGCAAAGCCCGTTGTGTATATGTGCGGCACCAGCTCCTATCTCACCACCGCTCCCAAAGATATGTATCAGGCGAGCGTTGTAACCACCGCCGGCGGCAAGAATGCCGGTGATGAACTTGAAGGCGATTCATGGGTAGATATATCCTATGAGCAGCTTATTACCATGAATCCCGATGTTATAATCATCCCCACCAACAACATGGCCAACGGCCAGCCGGATTTCACCGCCGCCGATGTTATAGCTGATGAACAGCTTAAGGATATCACTGCCGTTAAGAACGGCGCCGTGTACAATATGCCTACCGGCTTTGAAGCATGGGATTCTCCGGTTCCCTCAGGCGTACTTGGCATGCTTTGGATGACCGCAAAGCTTCATCCCGAAGTATATAGCATGGATGAGTTTGCGGCTGATGCCACCGATTTCTATAAGACCTTCTACGGCTTTGATATGGACACTTCTTCCATATTTGCCGAAACCGCAGAGAAGGCTGCATAATTAAAAAGTGAACGGAAAATCTGCAAAAAAAGGTCTTGTGCCAGTATTATTTGCAGTAGTCACCGCGGCAATATTAGTTGCCGCGGTGGTTTCGATTTGCGTAGGCAAATACTCCATTACTGTTGATGACATACGGGCCATATTCGCCGGCAAAGAGGTGGACGATATGACCCGAAGGGTATTTTTAACGCTACGCCTTCCGCGCACCATAATGGCGATAATCGCGGGCGTAGGGCTTGGCGCAGCCGGAAGCGTATACCAGATAATATTCAAAAACCCTCTTGCATCGCCCGATATAATCGGCATAGCGGGCGGCGCAAACCTTGGCGCGGCTATAGCGATAGTATCCGTTTCAACTTCAGGCATGTTTGCAATAGCAAGCGGGGCTTTCTGGGGCGGGCTGGCCGCTGTAGTATGCGTTATGCTGCTCGTTAAAGCCACACGTTCGCGTTCAACAAGCACATATGTGCTTGCGGGCATAGTAATAAACGCCATATCCAAGGCCATAATAATGGCGCTCAAATACTTTGCCGACCCCGAAAACGAACTTGCTGCAATGGAATACTGGGAAATGGGCACGTTCGGAAACACAACGCTTTCAAAGCTTCTTTCCATACTGCCCATGTTCCTTATCGGACTTATAGGCATACTGCTGCTAAGGCGGCAGATAGAGCTGATGTCCCTAAGCGACAACGAATGCCGTGCATTGGGCGTAAGGCTAAAGCCCGTGCGCGCGGCAGTACTGGCGTTATCAACTCTTATGGTAGGCTCCATAATAAGTGTTACCGGACTTATATCTTTTGCAGGGCTTATCGCGCCGCATACAGCGCGGCTTATGCTGTGCCGTAATAATTCCACAACGATTATTATGAGCGGCATGGTGGGCGCGTTTGTTGTGCTTACTGCGGACATACTCGCAAGGGTGCTTTACAGCGCCGAGCTGCCCATATCCATACTTACAACCGTTATAGGCGTGCCGATATTGGTTTATTTCCTTTGTACGCGCGGAAAGGAGACCGCATGAGCAAACTTTTCTCATTAAAGGATGTAAGAATAGCCTATGGCAAAACGGAGATTGTCCACGGCGTGGATATAGACATTGCTCCCGGCGAATTCTGCGCCCTGCTGGGGCTAAACGGCAGTGGTAAAACGACTATACTTCATGGATGCTGCGGCTTTTTACCTATACAGGGCAGTTTTACCGTGGCCGATACGGACTGCCGCAGCCTTAACGAAAAGAAGCGTGCAAGGCTTGTGTCCTTCATTCCGCAGGTATGCAGCTTACAGGGAGGGCGTACCGCGCTCGAAGTGGTGCTAATGGGCTTCAACTCGCAGCTTGGCCTGCTGGAGTCTCCGTCTACGGAGCATAAACGCGCAGCGCTTGAGGCAATGCGGCGGCTAAGCTGCGCCGAGTTTGCCGAAAAGGATTTCGGTGCGCTCAGTCAAGGCCAGCGGCAGATAGTTATACTTGCGCGCTGCATTGTACAGGATTCGCCCGTAATGCTTATGGATGAGCCTGACAGTGCGCTGGACTTCCTGAACAGGCACATGGTTCTTTCCAAAATAAGTGAACTTATAAAAGAAGAAAACAAGGCGGGGCTTATAACGTTGCACGACCCAAACTTTGCCATGGCATATTGCGACAGGCTGTTTCTGCTGAGGCAGGGCAACATAGTAGGGGAGCTGGACATGCGCGCGGCAAGCCGCGACGATGTGCAGCAAAAGCTTTCGCTTATATACGGAAACATAGATATTGTTGAAAACAACGGCAGCTTCCTCATGGGTAGGGCCAAATAAGTATAAGGAGAAACAAACGCATGAACGCAATAGATATAGTAAAAGAGCAAGCTGCGGCATATGATGCCGGCAAAAGCTATGCCGTGGTGACAATAGTCCACAGCGATGGCTCGACACCAAGAAGCAGCGGCAAAATGATAGTTTATGCCGATGGTACAACGCGCGGAACCATAGGCGGAGGCGCGGTCGAGCTTATTGCCATTAAGGATGCAATAAAGTGCATTGAAAACGGCGCAAATGCCTATAAAGAATATGACCTCACTTCGCCTTCATCAAACACAGGAATGACCTGCGGCGGGGACATGAGTGTGCTGATAGAAGCATTCATTGCCAAGCCCTTGCTTGTTATGATAGGCGCGGGGCACGTTGGCGCGGCAGTAATGCATATTGCGGAATTTATAGGCTACGATACGCTGCTTATAGACGACAGGGCAGATGAGCAGATAGCCGATAAAATTGCCGCGGCAGGCCGCTTTGTGCGCGTAAAGGATTTTGAAGCCGAAATAAAAGCCATGGATATACCAGATGGTGCGTATTACGTTATCGCCACGCATGGTCACGCGCACGATGGCGCTGCGCTTGCCGGAACACTTAGCAAAAACGCCGCATATATAGGCATGATAGGCAGCAGCAAAAAGATAGCCGCGCTTTTCGCTAAGCTTACCGCACAGGGCACAAGCGAAGAACAACTGAGCACAGTTTATGCGCCAATAGGCCTTGATATAGGCGGCGAAACGCCGGAGGAGATAGCCGTTTCCATAATGGCGCAGATACAGCAGGTGCGCTACGGCGCTCCCGGCGGTCATCTGAAGGGAAAGGATAAGTAAATCGTGGGCAAAACAATCGTCATCAACCTAAATACGAACAGCATAAGCGAGATGCCCACGCCTGCCGAACACTATGGACGCGGCCTTGCTATGAAGCTTGTACGGCAATATGCAAAGGATGGCTGTTCAAGGCTTGATGAAGGAAACGCGCTTGCGATAGTCTGCGGTCTTTTAACAGGCACTAACGCACCCTGCGCAAACCGCGCAAGTGTTGCAGCCATGGGTAATAACGCTGTTGCCGTATCCAGTATATCGGGTGATTTCCCTCAGAAGCTTGCTTCGCTTGGCATAGACGCTCTTGTGCTAACGGGCAAATACTCCGATGGCAATGCCGTAATAATGGTCGATGCATCAGGCATACGGATAGGGCATATGCCTCAGCTTCAGGGCAAAAGCTGCAACGATATAGTTGAATACATACGTTCAACGTTCGGTGGTAACTGCGCAGCCATAGGTACCGGCCGGGCGGCCGACATGCTGCTGCCCCTCGGCGCACTTTTTACAACATATCCCGAAGGCACTCCGCGCTTCACCTGCCCGCGCAGCAGCTTCGGCGATGTTGCCGCAAGCAAAGGCATACGGGCGATAGTTATCAACGGCAAAGCATACTTTGGCAAGCACTGTGCGAATAAGGCCGCACTGCAGGCCAATTCAAAGAAGCTTGCCGGAATGATACTGTCCGACAAAATATGCGGCGGGGCGCTGCCCGGGCTTGGATCGATAACCATATTGCATCTGCTCAAAAGCCGCAATGCCATACCCGAAATACCTGAACGCCGTGCGCACGGTAAACGCGATAATGACGGCAGGTTAAACTACTGCTGCGCACCGGGATGCGTAATCGGCTGCCTGAACAGGCATACCGCTGCTGACGGGCACGTATTCTCCGCGCCGGAAGAATCGGAAGTTAAGGCGGCTATGGCGCATTGCTTCGGAATGATGGGGGAAAGTGAGCGTGCCAATACAGCGCTTGCCCTTTCAAAACACGGAATGGCGCTTGGGCTTAACACAACCGAGTTTGTGTATACTGCGGCCATGTATATGGAGCTTAATGGAGAAACGCCTTCGTCCGAGAGGCTTATGGGGCTTATTGGTGAAATAGAGCGCTGCAGCATAACCGGGAGGCTGTTAGGCAGCGGAACTGTGGTAATAGGCTCGCTTTACCGCGACAACGCCTCAGTACAGCGGAGCATAACAAGACCCGCAAATACCAACGATTCGGCCCATAGGCTGGAGCTTGGCAAATTATATCCGGAATTATATGAAATAGGCGATCTTGATATGCTGTATAGGCAGATATTCCTTCTTGAAAACATGGGCATATGCATATTCTCCGCTTTTGCCCTTATAAACCGCAAGGAAGCACTTGAAACCATCGCTTCGCTTTACGGCAATGTTACCGGCAATGCTGTCAGTGTTGTGCAGCTATTGAATTACGCAGGGGAATGCCTTGATAACGAGCTTCAGATGGTGCGCAGCAATTCTGCAGCATGTGTGAAGCAGAACATACCCGAATTCGTAAAAGTATTGTACCGTTACTTTGGTGAATAAAGCTATGCTCAATATAACCGAATGCCCGAACCTCAGGGACTTTGGCGGGATACGCACAAAAAACGGAATGGTAAAACCAATGCGCTTGATACGCTCAGGCGCATTGTGGCGTATCAGCGATACTGCGGCTCTTGGTCAGCTCAGCGCAGTTTTTGATATGCGCAGTGAAAATGAACGCAGTTTTCATCCCGATCCCGCTTTTCCCGGAGCGGACTATATTCATATTCAGATTTCTGAAAGCGGGCGCAGGAAATTCACCCAAAGCAAACGTACTTTTGAAGACAAGGTGGACGATATACTTGCCGGTTACTACCGCGGTGAGCAAAGCGCGAGCGAAAGGATGAGGGAGGTATACCGCAGCATAGTTTTTTCCGAAAAAACTGCCGTATGCATACGCGGAATAATACGCGCCGTTAATGCCGAAAGGGGAGCGGTACTGTTCCATTGTGCAACGGGTAAAGACCGCGCCGGCGTAGTAGCAGCGTTGCTCCTTAGGCTGCTTGGCGCAGATGATGCAGCAATATATGCCGACTACATGCGCACAAACGAAACGCTTGAGCATGAGCTTGCTCAGGCTTACTCGCTTGCCATGGCAAAAAGCGGGAATGACAAAGCTGCCGCCAGCTATGTACTCGGCTTCTTCGCTGCCTGCCCATGCTGGCTCACGGCTGCGCTCGATACGCTCGACAGCACATTCGGCTCTGCGGCCGAATATGCTGCTGATGCGGCAGGCATAGGTAAAGAGGAAATTGATAGGTTTATAATGATATGCATTGAAGACAATAGGTAAACATTTTAGCGTATTGAGTACATCACCAACCGTAAACATATACGAAAAATATATCCCCCAAGGGGTTGTATATTCCGAAAATATGCTGTAACATATATACGTAAAAGCGGTGTCTGCCGCTTGAAAAGCCAAATATCAACTGTTGATCCTTTCGAATAGGTTCGGAGACGGAAGTGGGTGAGATGCCCCGCGAGTCGGTCACTGTGATGCTCTTTATGGGATAAGTCAGATACGTTATAGGATCGTATGGTTCCTGCCGTCACCGGGAAGCTGCTTTTTTGTTCATGAATGTCAAGAAAGACAAGATCCGCACGGCATGTGTGGGTCTTTTTTAGCGGAGAAAATACCCAAAGTATAAGGGAAAGGAGCGCATAAAATTTATGGAACAGGGCAGGACGGAGCATGCGTGCGATGCACGGGACGCAGCAAAGGAAATAACCACGCAGGACTATCAGGTACTCAGGCTTATGCGTGAGATGGACTACGGCCATCTTGTTATAACCGTAAAGGGCGGACAACCCGTTCATGCCGAGGTGCAGAAAAGCGTCCAAATTAAGTGACGCATAACTAAAAATCGTAGAAAAGTTTTACGGCTGTGAGGCCGGACTATCGGAAGAACCGAAGTCCAACGAAGATACCATGCGGAAGCATATCATCTGTATGGATCCCGTTGGCTTTTTTATTATAAAAAGCGCCTCTAATGACCGCAGAAACACATAAATTAGGAGGTATTAAACAGCAATGAAGAAAAAACTTCTGTCCCTGCTGCTTGTGCTGCTGATGCTTGCAAGCCTACTGCCGGCATCCGCACTCGCAGCCAACAAAACATTCGGCGACTTTTTCGCCGGACTCCCGCTCATAGCGGAAACCGAACCTGGCTCACCTAACAGCACTAAAAAATGGAAAGTAACCACGCTTGACGGCGAGGACGTGCTGATGAGCGGCAATAATGGCAAATCAAGCAGCTCCAGCACGCTGCAGCTTACCATGACCGCCGACACAAACCTCAGCTTTGAATATAAGGTTTCTACCGAAAAAAACTATGATAAGCTGACCATCACTCAAGGAAGCAAAACGCTTGTGAACGGCGTGAGCGGCGCAATAGATTGGACGCGGCTTGAAATCGATGCCAAGAGCGACGATGTAATAACCATAGTTTATAAGAAAGACAGCGGCGGCAACAAAAATGACGACTGCGTCTATATCCGCAGCTTTGCTGCAGGCGCGCCCACTATTATAACGCTGCATGCCAACAACGGCACTGATGAAACCGCCACGCAGAACATATATTGCGGCAAAGGCGTGCTCAACGCCAACACGTTCACCTGCGAAGGCAAACTGTTTGCCGGCTGGGCCACCAGTGCAGACGGCGAAATAGTTTATGCCGACAAGGCGACCATAGAAACCGAAGAAGCTATGGATCTTTATGCCGTGTGGGCCGACGCCGTTACCGTAACTTTTAATTATAATTACGGTACTACCAAAGACAAAACCGTTGCCATTGCTAAGGGCGCACAGATAGGCGCGACCAATATTCCCGATGCAGTAAAGCGCACCGGCTATACCTTCGTCGGTTGGTTCAACGATGATGGAACTCAGCTTACCGCAGAAACCATCATAAATGAGGATATAACCTACACCGGCAAATGGGCTCCCATAACCTATACCATAGCATTTGATGCTGACGGCGGCGAAGGCAGCATGGATAGTATCTCTGCAACCTATGACCAGGAAGTAACAATTCCTCTTGCCGAAGGCAGGTTTACCCGCACGGGCTACACATTCAGCGGATGGAGCACATATAAAGGCTATATGACTCCCACCGTACAGGATGGCGGCACGGTAAAGAACCTTACAAATGTTCAGGACAAAGTCATAACTCTGTATGTGACGTGGAAGGGCAACCCTGTTAACATTACCGTAAATTATAACTACGATGGCGCCGAAAGCATCACACGCGTAGGCATGGTTGGCTCCCATTACAACTATGTGCGTCAGGATGACGGCAAATATAAGCAGGACTCACTTCCTGATCCCACGCGCACAGGCTGGATATTCCTTGGCTGGTATGACGCCCCCGAAGGCGGCAATGAAGTTACTCCATCCAACAAGAAGTTCACCGCCGAAGATGCCGAAAACGGCTTTATCATGTATGCCCATTGGGAAAAGGGCATAACCGTACATTTCGACGGCAACGGCTATACGCAGACCATCAACGACAAAACCGTAGTACCCGGCAAGGTGTATACCAATCTGCCTTACTTGGCGGAGCGTTATATGCCCACCGATAAGCGGCTTGAAAGCTGGTATATCAAACTTGATGGTGAGGGAGATGCACGCTTTGGCGCGGCCGTAACGGCTGATACCGATTTCAGCACCATGGGCGATGAGGTAACACTCATAGCCAAATGGCGCGGATATCAGTACATAATCAAATACAACATAAAGTATTCCGATAAGTCATCCGTCACCGGCACCATGGCAGACCAGGCTGCTCCTTTCGGCGAAAACGTTGTGCTCAACCGCTGCACTTACAGCCGCGAAGGTTATGACTTTGCCGGCTGGGCTACCAGCAGCTATGGTTCAACTATAGCTTATGCCGATGGTGCAACCATAAAGCGCGATTGGGAAGAAGATGATTGGGGAGACGGCAGCGAAGATAACGAACCCTTCAACCTTTACGCCGTTTGGACCGAAGCCAAGAGCGAAGAGGAGAAGGAAGCCGACGCTAAGTTTACCGCAGCCGAAAAAGCCATAAGCGGAACCTATCTGCCCACCTATGGCAAGGACGCTAACGCCCTTACCATGATACAGGCCAAACTGACCGCAGCCGGCATAACCGACGTTGCCGTTTCCGTAAAGGCCGGCGCAAAGGACAACTATTCAAGCTATAACTATGTTGGCGTTGCTGATGACGGCACCCTGATATACAAATGGAATGAAAAAGGCAGCACCTCCAGCGCTACAGGCTATGTGCGTCCTGTATTCGTTCTGACCTACAAGACTTACACCAAGGAAACCACTGCCTGTAACTTTGGCATGGGTTTGGACGAGGTCAAGGCTAAGGCAGCCCTGAATGCCGTTGTGGACAGGATAACCGTACCCGAAACCGTAGAAAGCGCCGAGGATCTTACCAAGCTGCCTAAATACCCCGTAAAGGCCGGCGTAGATGAGAGCAAGGTTGATTACAGCAGTTCTACCGACCTTGAGCTTTGGGCCACCGCAACATGGCAGAGCAGCAGCAAGAACATTGCAATTTCAGAAGTAAGCTATCCTTACTTCTCGCCCTACAAAGCTACTGTAAGCATACCCAGCAACGATACCGCCGTTGTGCTCACCCTTAAGCTCACTTACAGCGGCAGAGATGACCTGTATCTTTACAAGACCTATAACGTTACCATAAAGGGTAGCGTTGTTGAAAGGGACGTAAACTATCAAGAACTGCTGAACAAGATGCTGGAAGCTGAAGACGCGCTTACCAATCCGCGCAATGACAGCAACATTGACAAAGCAAACGTTGTAAGCGATATTCAGTTCTTCACCACCAAAGACCTTAGCAGGCTGAGCATGCAGCTTTATAATAAGGACTTTGACGGCAAGTATACGCCAATAAAGATCACCAGCAGCAACGAAGATGTTATCAGCTCAACCGATGTATATAACGCAGCACGCGTGCTGACATATCGTCCGCTGCCCGGCCGTGAAGCCAAAAGCGTTACCATCACTATAGAAATACTGGATAGACCGAGCGGCGAAGGCGAAGCCACCGTTGTGCTCGCAAGCGCAGCCATAGAAGTTACCGTGCAGCCGCTTGCCCAGAACGAGCTTGACACCGCGGCAGCTTTCATGAAGAAGGTCTGCACAGAGGAAGTGTATTGGGATGGCATAAAGAAGGCCAACTCCGCTAAGGACAACATAACAGGCGATATGTGGAGCTTCATCGAGATAGTTCCCGATGGAGACGGATACAAATTCATCCGCACGGCCGATGATTCCAAGGGCGTTGGCGTAAAGGCTGACAGCATAGACGGCTGGTACGCCTCCGAAAAATACCGCTGCTTCCGCTCCAGCAAGGATACGGTAATTAAGCACGAAAACCTGCTGCTGACTCAGCCCCAGTACAATACCAGCGTTAAGATAGACAGCGTGCTTTCTTACAGCGAGTATTCTAAGTACTACGAGAAGTTCAAGGACAATGCCGACTATGCTCAGTTTGCCAAGTTCTACAAGCAGCCCATAAGCATAGTTGTAAAGGTCATAGGCACCGAAGGTATAGATAATCCCAATGCCGAGACTATAAGTGTTACCGTAAACATGGACGGCAACGCCATAAACAGCGAGTTTGTTGACTTCAGCTATACCTATATCTGCAACAGCGAAGATTACAAGACCGGCATGGATGCCATCGTTGCAGCCATAACCGAAAGCGGCTACACTTATACCGGCAACGGTTCATACCTTAACTCGGTAACTTCGCCTGATGGCGTAACCCTTGGCTTGGCCGATGAGAAGTACGGCCCGTGGTCCGGCTGGATGTTCACCGTGAACGGTTCTGCTCCCATGCTTGATGAGACAACTCAGGCAAGGCTTGACCAGTATATTCTCAAGAAGGGTGACATTATAAGGTTCTACTATGTGGAATGCCCCACCGAGACCCGTCACCATATCCGCAGCGCTGATGACAATACCAAGTGCGGCGTATGCGGCAAAGTAATGCCGCTATTGTACGGCGATGTGAACGGCGATGGCGAAGTAACTTCCACCGACGCGGGTATAGTCATACTTTACCTGAAGGGTAAGACTGAGCTTACCGCTGAGCAGCTTCTTGCGGCAGACGTAAACGGCGACGGACAGGTCACCTCAAGCGATGCCGGCAACATAATTCTTTACTGCAAGGGAAAGATAAGCAGTTTTCCCGCAAGTGCCAACTGATAAAGGAGAATACATAAAGTGAAAAAAAGACTATTTTCTGTTGTACTGGCAATTGCGCTGGTATTGGGCATTGCAGCCGGTGCATTGGCGCAAAGCCTTACGCCAAGCGTAGATAACGCCGCCATAAAGGCGGGCGAAAGCGTAAACGTTTCGCTTACGCTTGAGGAGGCTATAATCAATATGGCCTCAGCCACGTTCACAGTGGGCTTTAACGGAAACCTGTTCGAACTTACGGGCAGCAATTCTGTGAGCAGCAACCTCAGCGCAGACCTTATAAAAGGTACCGCGCCCGATAACTATCTTGAGATTAACTGGTTCGATATGAACCTTGATCAAACTCTCCCCGCAGGCGTTATAATGACCCTGACCTTTACCGACAAGAGCGACATAACAAACGAATCTCAGGCTGCATTTACCTCAGGCCTTAGGGAATGCGTAATGGTTCCCGGTACCGATAGCCCCGCTATATCGGCTGATTCCGTATCCGTTTCCGTAAGCCCCGCCAGTGGAGATCCCACGCCTACTCCAACAGTAGAACCTACCCCTACGGTTGAGCCTACACCGACGATAGAGCCTACACCGACGATAGAGCCTACACCGACGATAGAACCTACTCCGACGGTAGATCCTACTCCTACGGTAGATCCTACTCCTACGGTAGATCCTACTCCTACGACTGATCCTACTCCCACAATCGAACCTACTCCGACTGTGGAACCCAGTCCGACCGTAGAGCCTACTCCTACTGTCGAACCCACTCCTACAGTAGAGCCTACACCTACTGTAGAACCGTCTCCGACGGTTGAGCCCACACCGACGGTGGAGCCCACTCCAACAGTCGAGCCGACGCCGACCATAGCACCCAGTCCGACGGTGGCTCCTATTCCGACTGTAAAGCCCACGAGCAATCCGGGTGGCAATGGCGGTAACCCCTACCCAGGTTGGCCCGGTTCAAACGTGCCTACACCGCCTACGGCTGAAATGCCCGTTACCGGCGGCGAGGACAGCATAATACTGCCTATAGTGTTGCTTGTAGCCGGCATTGCACTCTTTGTTACTTTTAAGCGTAAAAAGAGGGTATAAGGCAGAAAGAATGGACAGCCGAAATGCAGTTAATGTATAGCGATACAAGTGCAAAACGACTATGCTGATGTACCGCCATTGTGCAGCTAAGCACTGATGTTTGCATCTAATTCGCATTATAAGGTAATATAAAGAAATCTGAACTTGCATATTCGGTTTTTAGTGCTATAATTAGGCTTCACTCCACAACCCCAAACCCATTGAAATACAAGGAAAACCGGT
>ENA-UOOC01001351-UOOC01001351.1-human-gut-metagenome-genome-assembly--contig:-C48old-NODE-1351-length-21089-cov-6.476704_pt1 | contig 21089 bp, 13 predicted proteins | sample MGYA00242469_ERZ724016 | MGnify/ENA metagenome assembly ERZ724016 | reverse complement strand
TCCGGTGGACTGTTTTGCCGTGGGAGACCCTCGCCGGGGGTCTCCCGATGGGCGTGCGAAGCACGTCCATGACTGCACAAAGTAATAGTTCTAACCAAACCCTGATATATAACCTTGACAGAAAAAAACAAGAGCGCATCCAAAAGATACGCTCTTGCAAAGAACATTTTTATTATCCAACCAAGCCCGAACGTTCCAGACCTTCGGTAAAGTGCTTCTGCAAGAAGCAGTACATTACCAAAATCGGCGCGATCGTAAGCAAGCATCCGGATTCAAGCCAAACAATCTTCTTTCGTGTACCAACCTGTGCGTTGTTGAACAGCTGAGCGTCAAGCGTTGCCGAAAGCTTTTGCAGCGCAAGAGCAACGGTGTGGTTGTTGGTGAAGAAGGTCGAGCTTACATAGTAGTCGTTCCAGTACCAGACTATTGCAAACAGGAATACCGTTAAGAAGGATGAAGCCGCATTGGGCACCATGATTCTGATAAAGGTCTTAAACGGACCGCAGCCGTCGAGGTAGGCGGCGTCTTCAAGCTCCTTGGGAAGTCCCTTAAAGAACTGTCTGAATATCAGGATATAAAGACCTGACTTGATACCGTTGGCGAATATCGCGGGGGCATACATTACTATCGAATGGTTGATAAGTGAAATGTATGAGTTTGTACCTTCTGTCTTTATCGGTATACCCAAGAAGGTGCTGGCTCCGGTTGCCGCAACCAGCTTTACAAGTCCGGCGCACTTGAAGAACGCCCACTGAAGGTAAAGCGGTATAACGGTGATCTGCGGAGGAACGATAATCTGCATGATAACTACTGCAAACAGGATTGACTTTCCCTTGAAGTTGAATCTTGCAAAACCGTAGCCTGTAACAGCGCAGACAACAACCGAAAGAAGCGAACACATAAGGTTAAGAAGAATAGTGTTCAAAAGCGTCGGTCCGAAGTCCATTATGCTCCAAACGTCCATGATGTTGTTCAGAGTGAAGGACTTGGGCAGCCAGATAACCGAGGGGTCGGTCATCTGAGCGGAGGGACGGAATGCCGTTGAAAGCATATAAATCAACGGGTAAAGGATTACAAAGCACAGACCAAACAGAATGAAGAATCTGAATATCGGCCATACCTTTTCAAATATCCTTTTCCGGCGCAGATATCTCAAATGCTCCGGAGTCATCTGACGGGGATCAAGTGTGCCTGCCTTTTTGGCGGCTCTGTACTTCTTTTCTCTTTCCTTTAAGCGCTTAGCGCGCTCCTTGTTAAACTCTTTTTCAATCTTAGCCTGACTCTTTTCCTTAGGCTTTTTAACCTTTGGTTCTTTGGGAGCTTTAGGCTGCTTAGGAGCCTTTTCAAGTTTTTCTTTAGCCACTTAAATCCCTCCTTTATACTTCGTAGTAAACGAACTTGTTTACTATCGGCAGAACTATGCACAGGGCAAGAATTACAATCAAGAAGTACGACCAAGCCATAGCCGCCGATAAACCGTGTTCCCAGTTTGAAGCCTTCTGCAAAACAAGTGCCATAACACCGTTCTGAGGGTCAATGAAGGAATCTACGATAGTGTAAATAAGGTTTGCAACGATCATGGGGCTGATATAAGGAAGAGTGATCTTCCAGAAGAATTCCCAAGAGGTTGCGCCTTCGATCTGGGCAGCTTCCTTTGCAGAGAACGGAATGTTCTGCAATGCCGCTAAGAAGATGATTATCTGAATACCTGAGTTCCATACCAGATTGAAGATATCACTTGTTATAAGCGATATAACCTCGGTTACGGTGTCTGAGATGTTGTAAACACCCAGGAACCTCAGCAGTGCGCCTGCCATATCGGTTTCAAACATGGTTGAAAACTGATCTGCACCGCCGGCGTATCCGGAAGAGTCCATATCGCCGTTGATGATGCTCATAACAGGTCCGGTTGCAATGATAACCGGCAGGAAGAATACCGCACGGGCAAATGTTCTTCCTCTGAACTTCTGATTAAGGATAACTGCAATGAATATCGAGAAGATTATGATGATAGGCGTTTTCCAAAGAGTATTTTTAAGTACCTCTAACAGAGCGTTTACATAATCGGTGTCTTTGGTGAAAGCGTCGATATAGTTTTGCAGACCTAACCATGTCGTCTTCATTTCACCGAGTGTAACCTCGGTTTTGTTGAATGAATACCAGAAGGATACAAAAAGCGGCTTAAGGAAGAAATATATCGTTCCTATTATCCATATTGCCAAAAATCCGTATCCATAAAGCATTTTACGTCTTTCGTAAGGAATCTTCATGCCCTTTGCCTTTGGCTCTTTCGGTGCCTTAGGAGCCTTGGGAGCTTTCACCTTTGCGGTTTTTACTGCTTCAGCCATTATTTCAAGCCTCCTTCGTCAACATAGTCGGAATAATTGTAGGTCTTGCCGCCGACTGTGATCTTTCCTGTTTCAACGTCAACGGTGGTCTTAACGCCGTTATCATAGGTGGTTGTTATAACCGAGCCGTCGATTCTGTAGTCGGTTATAACAGAATCGGAAACCTGAGAAAGCACTTCGTTTGCAAGCTTATATTCGCCTGCGCACTGTTCGAGCCAGCCTTCGTATGTAGCATAGTAAAGGTCTACATAGTCGGTATTGACAAGCTTGGTTGCCTCATTGTAGATGAAATCATACTTGATGTTCGAGCCGGAAGCGATAGCTTTCAGGAAGAGCTTTTTGGAGTCGGGAGAGCCGTTGATAGCTTCGGTGGAGAAGTTGGTGTAGCCGTGGAGAACCATCTGTAAGAACGGGATATCCCTATCGACGATCTTGAACTGGCTGGACTGAAGCGGCAGCCCCGTTATCGTGTCAACATATGGAAGCAGATAAGCGTTCGGCGCCTCGGCAACTACCTTTTTATCGGTGGTGCTTTCCTTGGCTGACTTGTAGTAGTCGATGATGTACTGTGCAGTAGTAGCACGGTTGGTGTGGTTCTTGTTGGAGAAGTCAGACCAGACGGTGGAAGCAATTGAACCTAAGCCAACGCCGGGAAGATCAAGCTTTGAAATGTTCTTGGAAACCTTCTTTGTAAGCTTCGGAATCGACTTCGGAGCCAGCAGAGCGGGTGCAACACCCGGATTAGGAGTTCCGTATGCAATATTGTAATCATACTGTCTTGAATATGACTTTGAAACTCTGTAAGCGGTGTCGAACAGGGTAATGAATCCGTTTCCGCCCGACTTGAAGGTGAAACCGTCAACCGAAGCGTAGAAGTCAACGTTGTTCTCCTTGTAGAACTGCATCATCTTCTTGAAATCGCTCTTGCCGCCCAGACAGCCGGCAACGGAATCGGCAGTATCAATCTTTGCGGACATTGAGTCGTTAGTCCAGTCGTTGTAGTTTACTACCATGTCGCCTACTCCGCCCTCGCGAAGCTTGGAGGTTATCTCCATTGCCTGCTCAAAGGAGGTGTAAGAGGTTTTGATATCTATCGGGATACCTAAAATCGACTTGGACTTAAGGGTTCCGCCGTAGTAGTCAACAAACAGCGGAGCGTAATTTGCGGTGGTCTTTTTGGTAAGACCCTTTTCCTCAATAAGGTAATCGCGGTAAACGTCTGCAATAGTCGAATAAGGAACTATCTCCTCATCGGAGGTTACGGGGTAATATCTAACGGATACTTCGTCAACAGGAATCTTGCCGTCGCCCTTTTCAAATACCATGATGGTGGCTGAGTCGCCTGCCATGTGGTAATCGTCTGAAGATCTCAGAACAAAGGAGAAGTAGCAGTAGTTGTAACCGCACTGATCACCCTTGTTATTTGCAACGGCTGCGTTTACGGTGGCAAAGGTATCTCCCTTGTCCGCTATCATAACAAGACCGTTGTTTCCTCTTACCATTGCCATAACCGGCATATAAGCCTGCTCAACAGCGTCGGCTTCAAGCTCTCTTACCTTGGTTATGTCTCTGCCGTAGAGATATTCGGAGTAGTTCTTGTAAACGGATTTGCCGTTGTTGAGGTCGATGACAGCACCGGAGCCGTCCGGTATGAACATATAGCCCTCTTCACCGGCGGATGCAGCGCTCATGTAAGGAAGGATAGAGATGTCGGTAAGGATTAAGACATCGGAGGATGCTTCCTCAGCATCAACGCCTTCCTTGTAGCCAGCCTTTTCCTTGATTTCGCTTGTCTTGACGTACACTCTTAAATGATCGTCTTCAAGCTCAAAGTGAACCGGAACGACCGACTTGGAGTCTTTTAAATTGTAGGTTATCTTAACGCCGTTGTCCTCAATCTCAAACTCGGTGTTCTCCTTCTGGGTTGACTGTCTGTAGGAGTACAGGAAGGATGATGTTATAAGGTCGGTGGCGTTGCCGTATTTAACGGCGATGTTAGACATTCTGTTCTGCTTCAGCGCCGGCTTGCTGGTTGCATCGTCGAGCATGGCGTTTACGCAGTTTGACCAGTGAATGAATCCGGTTTTCTTAACTAAAAGACCGATTCTTTCAAATTCTCTGTCGAGATAAAGAGCGTAATTGTCATTTTCGCAGACAAATTCAGACTTTGCAAGCTCTTCCTCGTCGGAAACGAACTTGGCGGGCTCATCCTCGTCCTCGTCTTCATCTTTTGAGTCTTCCTCTGCTTCGTCGGCGGGCTCGTCTGCGGGAGCGTCGTCTGCGGGTTCACCTTCGGCAGGCTCACCCTCGGCAGGCTCTTCGCCATCTGCGGGAGCGTCTGCCGGTTCGCCTTCCTGATTTTCATCAGTTGCAGCCGCATCGGGAGCATCTTCGGCGTTTTCAGCCGGAGCGTCGGCAGGAGCTGAATCGGTAGTCTGGGCGGGATCTTCGGTGTTTTCCGCACCGAACATAGGTACTATTGTGATTGAAAGAAGCGTTGCTGCGACGAGCAGACAAGCGATCAATCTGAGAAATTTATTCTTCATATCAATACTCACTTTCTGCTCTTGTTAGCTTCTGACTCTATACATTATTTCGGTATAGATAGTCAGGAAGAAGAGCCATACCTGCTGGAACAGAGACATTATCAGAACGAGCAGGCAAAGTATAAGCAGCATTCCGATGATTGTCAGTATAATGCAGACCAATGTTTTTGAGAATGTGTACTGGTGGCAGGCTTTCATTCCCATTACCATAAGCACTACCGACCACCACAGACCTATCTGCGATACTGCCGTTACCCAGATGCTTTCATCAAGGGTTACAAAGTAGGTGATGACAGTTGAAATGATGCTGCAAACGATATAGGGAACAAGTGCGTATGCCGAGTAGATAGCGATTCTTCTCATATTTCCTTCGCCGTCTAAAAGAGTGCAGAAGGACCAGTTTGCAACTACCCATGTTAAGTAGTAAACAATCGACTGAACCAGAATCGGAACTACATTGAAGATGTCGGAGTAGGCACGCATATTATATGCAAAGCCGCCGAATCTTGCTTTGAAAACCTGAGCAACGAAGAGGAAGAATACAATTACTGCTGTTATGACAAGCGATCCTTGCTTTTTCCATCTCATATCCTCGTAGCCTTCAAAGGGGTGGAAGATAACGTGTTTAAGCCACTGTATCGGCGTCATATCATAAATCATTTATTCTTTCCTCCCTTCGCGATTATTTTTTCAAATCCGGGCTTTATTTTCGACCATATCCACTTAAAGAACGTTTTCCAAAGCTTCTGCGGAATCTTGCCCTTTTTCTTTAGAATATTGATTACTATCCAGATGACTATAAGAACTATTATCAGGATTACTATAAGTGTGAAGTTCTTTCTCAGCATCTCCTGACGTCTTGATTCAAACGCTCTGTCGTAGTCCTCATTCTCAAATGCAAGCTTGAAGTACTTGATAGCGTTGTCGTAATCATCATGGTTGAGGTATGCTCTTCCGAGCGCTACATATGCCATGTTGTAGTTACCGTCGCGCTTGATAACCTCAAGCCAGTAATCCATGGCTTCTTCGTAAAGACCTCTGTTGAACAGCTCAACTGCTTTATGAACGTAAGCGCCGAACAGGGTTTCCTCGAAAATGGTTACGTCCTGATTTCTACCGTCTAAAACGTAGACGAGATTTCCTAAGCACTCAACGGCGTTGGGGTTGTCGAAACCGGAGTTCTGCTGCTCCTGGTCGCATCCAAAGATGAACAAAAGATTGCATTCTCTGTCGTACTGGAATACGCGTCCTGAAGAGTAGTCAAGAATGTTGATAAGTCCGTTGTCGCCTATCGTAATGTCGGTAAGTCTGGTTGCGTAGGTGGTTCCGGAATATGTAACCGATTCCTGATCGCCGAACATTATGTCTGCGGCGTTTGTTGTAAGCTCAAGAATGTTGTTTCCGGCGGGGTTAAGCTTCTTAACAGCGTCGGTCGAGACGTTTGCAACCTCGGTTACGGTGTAGATAAAGCCTTCGTCGTCGATATCGAAGTTTGCATACTCAACAGGAGTCGATTTTACCATGGACTGAATCTGAGATTCAGTTGCAAACTTACGCCAGATCTTGTTTTTGATAACCTCTGCTGTTACCTCAACTCGGTTAGCACCGTAGTATCCGATAAAGCTTCCGGAAGGAGAATACATTATAGCGCCCTTGTTTACAGCGGGGCAGATAACGTAAACGTTCTTTGCAGCGTCTACAAGCACCTTAGTGCAGTAGAACGACTGAGAAGCGTAAAGCTCACTATCCGGCTTGGTGTACTCAGTAATTATTTCGCAGTTCTGATTACACTTTACTATTCTCTGATTATCCTTGTCGGCGATATACATTATATCGTCTTCGTCGACGTAAATGCCGCTTGGTGCCTTTAAGTCAACAACTATCTTAGTAAGGATGAAGGAGGTTTTATCGGTCGGAATAGGATTGCCGTTTTCGTCTAAAGCAGGCTCGGCAGGTGGTTCTTCTTCCTCTTCTTCCTCCTCACCCGAACCGTCGTCCTTGACGATTACGGGGTTGCCGTTTGCATCTAATTCAGGCTTGCCGCTTGCGTCAAGCTTAAGCATATCGTCTGCTGCCAGTGCGGGATTGCCGTTGCCGTCCAGCATCAGATCGGCGTTTGCCGCCACAAGCTGCTCAACGTTCTTAACGATTACCGGGTTGTCGTTTTTATCCAAAGCCAATCCACCGGTAGCGCTATAAAGCAGCTTGGTATCGGCAGGAACTATCGGATTGCCATTGCCGTCTAAAGTCAGATCTTTGTTTGACTCCATAAACAGATCAACATTTCCAAGCTTTATCTGGCTGCCGCCTGCATCAGTAAACGGCTCGGTTACTTTGGAGCCTGTAAAGTTCTTGTAGCAGGCAAGAAGCTTGAAGTTAACGTCTGTCTTTAAAATTCTGTTGTTGCCGGTATCAACGATATAGAACTCGTTTTTCTCGGAAAGGAAGAAGTCCTTTGCGTCGTTTAAGCTTTTGGGTTCTTTTTCGCTGATAAACAGCGGGCTTGTGGGGTCTGAAAGCTGGTAAAGACCCATATCGTCGGCGGTTATCGTGTCTTTAACAAGATAACCGTTCTGCGAGGGTAAAGCTTCCGCCCAAGCGTTATAGCTGTACGATTTGTAGGGGTCCTCGGCAAATACCTGAGTCGCCATAAGCGAGCAGGTCATTATCAGCGCAAGGATTACACAAAGCGTTCTTTTAATGTTTTTACTCGTCACCGCTTATCACCTTTTTCCTTTTCTATAGTATTAATAGTATAATGGTTTTTCGATTAATCCTTCATACCGGAGTTAGCCATGGTTTCCATAACGTTACTCTGGGCAATAAGGAAGATGACGAGCGGAGGAATCATAAGCACAACGGCTGACGCGTAGATAATACCCTGACGGGCAATACCCGAAGCCGCGATCTGGGACATGATGGTAGGAAGGGTTTTAAGGTCTTCCTGGTAAACCAGCGCGCCGCCCTGAACGTTCCATGCGCCCTGGAATACGTAAATTATAAGGGTTGCAATAGCAGGCTTCTGGTTGGGGATAACAACCTGCCAGCAGGTGCGGAATACTCCCGCGCCGTCAACCTTTGCAGCGTCTATAATAGAGTCGTTTATTGTCGACATACTCTGACGCATAAGGTAAAGTCCCATAGGCGTTGCAACGCTCGGAAGTATCAGCGCCCAATAAGTGTTTATCATTCCCATCTTCGCCATAACAACGAACTGCATGATCCATGTAGCTGTTGATGTGAACAAAAGGGATGTTACGATAACCTGATTCAAAAATCCGTATCCGGGGAAACGGCACTTTGAAAGGCAGTATGCACAGCAGCAGACAACTATTACATGGAATACCGAAATTGCAACTGTGATGAATACGGAGTTGAATACGTATCTGGAGAAGGGAACCCAAAGGTTTCCTGCAACCTTAAACAGGTTGGAGAAGTTTTCCGTTGTAGGAGATATAACATAAAGCTTAGGCGGGAATACGAACAACTCGCTTATAGGCTTGAACGACTGAACTATCGAGTAGTACAGCGGGAAGATCATGAATATTCCTAAAAGACAAAGCAGTATGAATATTGCGATATCGCCGCCCAAAGAGCTGTTTATATGCTTGCCCTTTGACTTCTTTACATGGACGGTATCTATATTGACTTTCTTTCTTCTCAGCTTGCGGAGCTTCTTTTCCTGTATTTTTTGCTGCTGCTCCGCAGTGATTCTTTTATCTGACGCCATTATTTCTCCCCTCCTTCATTAGTCAGTAAACTTCGACAGCGCCTTGCGTATTACGTGGTTTGTAATAAGCATCGCCGCAAAGAGAACCATACATATCGCCGAAGCGTAGCCCATTTCGTAACGAATTGAGCCGTAGTCCTGTGCGTGGTTCATAACGGTATGAACGGCGTAGGCTGTTGAAGGCATTCCGCAGAGCGCCGAGCCAACGCTTCCGACTGTGAACGCACCGGAAATTGCAAGTACGGCTGCGAACAAAAGCGAAGGACCCATTGCGGGGATTGTGATTGTAAACAGCTCCTGGAATCTGTTCTGGATTCCTTCGATAGCGCCCGCTTCATAGAGGGCGGTATCGATATTCTGGAAGCCTGCACGCAGCGCTAAGAATCCGGCACCCATCGAAGACCATAGCTGAACTATGATAACAACCGTCATCATGTATGTCGTGTCGGTCAGCCACTGCTTTGCGGCGTTTATGATTCCAAGATCCATCAAAACCGAGTTGAGGTATCCGTAAGCGTCTCCCGAGAATACCAGCTGCCAGATTACGAAGGCTGAAGGAGTCATCGAAGGAGCGTAGAACACGAAGGTGAAGAATACCTTTAAGAACGGATTCATCTCATTTATGAGCCATGCTAAGATGAAGCTGAGCACATATGAGAACGGACCTGTGAATATCGCAAAGATAAGAGTGTTTCTTATTGCGATAAGGAAAACATCATCGTTAACAAACAGCGAGTAGAAGTTCTGCAGTCCTATATATCTGGGGAACTGAACAAGGTTGAAGCTTGTTAAGCCCAGCGGGAAGGACATTAAAACAGGAACGATGGTAAAAATCGTGAAGAGCACGAAGAACGGAAGCATCATTATGTAGCACGCTTTGTTCTGCTTCATCAGGTGCCATGTATAGGCGCGCTTGTTATGCGGGTCTACACGCGTTACCGGAACATTTTTTTCTTTCTTAGCCATAAGTCTTCCTCCCCTCCTTATTTCTTCTCGAGGGTCTCGATGTCGATGCCGAGCTCCTCGTACTTTCTCAGAATTTCATCGTTAATATCTCTGTTGAACCAGAGCAGCGTGTCTCTTGGGTTCTTGTTGAGGTTAACGGTTTCTCTGAATGCGTTGGTTATGTTACGTGTTACAATGTAGGTTGCGGGAATGATGTCGATTTCAACGGTGTAGTTCATCTGCTCAAGAATGAGGTCGATTTCAGACTGCGACCATGCAAGCTTGGTAAGAGCATTGCAGTTTGCGGTGTCGAAACGTCCCAGAGGACCTAACAGAGCTTCAATCGAACGTCCGTATTCAGACTGGATTTCTTCGGAGGTGAACCACTTGATAAGCTCCCAAGCGTCATTTCTCTGCTTTTCATTAAGCTTGGAGAAGATGATTCCGCCGGCGGATGAGGATGTTACTGAGTGATCAACAGTTCCATCTGCCTTTCTGTAGCCGGGAACAAGGTCAAATTCCCAAAGTCCTCTGATTTCGGGAGCTGCCATGTACAGCTGGTTGTAGAAGGTGTAACCGGTTACGATTATGGGATACTCACCGGTACGGAAACGGCTGAACTGGTCGAACGACTGCTGGAAGCTATAGGTGGTGTAGAACTTGGTCCAGACCTCGAAAGCGTCAACAGCCATAGGATTGTCAAATATTGTTGCGGTCTTGGATTCGTTGTAGTAGTTAAGTCCGCGCTGAACTATGAATGAACCGAAAACGTCGAAGTTAAGACCAACGCCCATGTAGCTGCGCTGGAGGGTGGGGAGCATTCCGATAAGAGCGTCCCAATCCTCGGGGGCATCGTAGTAGCCGAACGACTGCAAAACGTCGGTACGGCAGAACATCATCGGGAAGTTCTGCGAAATAGGAAGACCGTAAACTCCGCCCTGATATGTATAAAGAGTCATAATATTGGGAGCGAAGCGCTTGATTATCTCGTTGTAGTCTTCAAACTGAGAAAGGTCAACCAAGCAGTCACGTGCGGCAAGCTGAATCGGGAAGTCGCCGCCGATAAAGAGGGCAACGTCGGGTCCCTTGCCTGCAAGGGTAGCTTCAAGGATACCGCCCTGAACAAGGTTTACGGATATCGGTATGCCTGTTTCTTCAACGAAGTAAGAGTCAACCAGCTCCTTAACTATCTGAGCCTGGTCACGTCCTAAGGATACCCAAACGTTTAAAGCGTCCTTATTCTCGTCGGAAAGAACGTTGTAATCCTCGAAGAAGGAACCGATAAACGACTGGAAAGCAAACTTCATTTTGCCGAAGAAACCTTCCTTAACGGTGGTGAACTCGTAATCGGCAGACTGGATTTCGATGATATCAACTTCGAGATACTGGCTGCGGTAGTCGGTCATCCACTGGGAGAGCGAGGTTATATCGTCCTTTAACTGACCCAGCATTGAGGGGATATCATCCGGTCTCTTGATGCACTTGTCCAAAAGCTTAGCCATGGTTTCCAAAGAAACGGCTTCGGTACCTTCTGTTCCTGCCAGAACCTCGATTTCCGACTTGATATCTCTTAACTGCTGAGCATATTTTTCAAAGTCGGGAAGGATGGAAGGAATCTGCTTGTGGATCATGTAGGTGTTGTATTCATCAGGTGTGGGTGAGGTTATCTGAAGAATCTGGCGGTAGTAGCTGTTGAGATAGTAAACGATATCGTCGAGTCTTCTCATTATGTTGCCGATTTCACCGGGAACCGCTTCGAGTTTAAGCTCGTGATCGCCGGCTTCAAGCCAGAAGTAAATAACGTTTCCGTCGGCGTCCTTAGGAGTAACGCAATCCCACATTTCGGAATAGTAGAACTTAAGGGCTTCAACCTCGGCGCAGGGAACAACGTCGTCGATATAAAGCCTTCTGTTGGAGTAAAGACCGCGCATCTGGTTCTGCTTGCCGCGGATGCCTATCTTGTACCAACCGTCCTTATCGACGTGGAACTTCCATGTTATTGTCTGACCGGCGTTCTTCCAGTTTGCCTGACCGATGGTGTTGTAGCACATCTTGGTGGGGCTTGCAGGAGATGTAACGTAGGTCGAACGGTCATATGTAGCGTAAAGAGTGATATCAGACTTGAAATCGGCAGCTTCACCCTCTAAGAGGATGTTAACGCCGGTGGTCTGAGAAGCCTTGCTTACGTCGGTGGTGACGTTATCAACATTTGCAAGAGAAGGTGTAGGCTTCTGATTGAAAAGTCTGAGCTGAGCAAGTGCGAATCTTGCCTTCTGCGAGGTAATGGTAAGGGTATGCTCGCCGGCAGAGAAATAAAATCTCAGCGGGTCGTTGAACAAACCGTCTGTATCCTTGACGGGCATGGTCTGCCAATCAAGCTCTTCACGAAGAGTAGGTCTTATCTGGTTGCCATGAGAGTCCTGCTTAAAGACACGGTTTCCGTTTTCATCAACCATGTAGGACTTTTCCGAGTCTACCCACATCTTGCTCAGAAGGATTCTCGATGCGGTAGCATAGGGAACCTCGCCGTCGATTGCGAAGCTTACTTCGATATCGTTGGCAGCGCCCTCAAGAGCGTAGTAGTCAAGCTCGATGTTGTAAATACCAGCCTTATCTACGTTAAACACATAGTCTACCGAGCCGCTTGCCTCGGGCCAGACCATAGCCTCTTTGCCATCGATGGTGTCGGTGTAAATGCCCGAATCCTCGCTGGGGTTGAGGTAATCTGTGCCCTTGACGATTACTTCTGCGTCGGGACGCGGATCGTCAATGTGATTATCATAGAATGTGCTGTAGGTGCTTGCACGGTTCATCTCGTCGAGAATCTGTGCAGAGGTTTCTTTGATTTCGGTATTCTTGGAGAGGTCGTTTTCCTCGTCCAGCCCTGCGGCGTATACCGGAGCCAAAGTAGGCACTATCATCACTAAAACTATCGCGAGTGAAATCAAGCGCCTGAACAGTTTGTTTTTCACTGTGTTTTCCACCTTTCTTCAATAATCTTTGCTGTGTATGTATCCCTTAAGGTTAAAAAAATATTTATTCGGCTTTCCTGATGTAGATTCTCTCTTCTTCCTTATCAAGATCCGCCTTTACTCTCGAACCGCCCTTTATTTCAAGCGCTTCGAGATATTCCTTGGGCAGCTGGAGCCTTCCTGTTCTGTCGAGGACTATAAGCTCCTCCGAAACAAACTCCTCGCCCTGGGCTTCGTTTTCCTGCGGGACTGCATCGTCGCCCCAGCCCTTCGACTCGCGCATTATTTCTGCATGAGTCTTCTTTATTATCTCGCTTGAGGTTCTGCCGTCGCGGATGGCGATTACTCGGTCAATCTGCTTGGCAAGCCTTAAATCGTGGGTTACTATTACTATTGTTATGCCCTTTTCTTTGTTGAGCTTTTTGAATACTCCTAAAATCTGGTCTGATGTCTTTGTATCAACCGAGCCTGTAGGTTCGTCTGCAAGCAGTATGCTTGGATTATTTGCAAGGGATATTGCAATTGCAACCCTCTGCTGCTCGCCGCCGGACATCTGATCAAGTCTTGAATTAATTCTGTGCGACAATCCCACCGCATCGAGCAGCTCTAAAGCTCTTTCACGGCGCTGCTTCTGACCTTGCAAAAGCATCGGCAGCTCGACATTCTGAACTGCGGTGAGGTACGGCACAAGGTTTCTTGCGTTGTTCTGCCACACAAAGCCAACTATATTGCGCTTGTAAATCATATAGTCCTCTTCGGTGAATTTTAAAAGATTCCGTCCGCCCACTCTTAAAGCTCCTGCGCTCGGCTTGTCAAGTCCGCCAAGCATATTCAAAAGCGTTGATTTACCTGAGCCGGACGAGCCGACAATCGCAACAAGCTCGCCTTTTTTCACCTGCAAATCAAGTCCTTGCAGGGCGACAACCTCAATCTGATCGGTTTTGTAGATTTTAACTAAGTTTTCGCACTCGATAGCGTATTCCGAATCGGGAACAAGTATTTCCTTCTGATGCTCTTCTAAAAGCTTTTTCTTCTTACTCAATTATCTCACCGTCCTCCAAAGTGTACACCCTGTCGGCAATTTCCAACAGGCTTGGGTCGTGAGTTGTCATGACAATCGTCATTTTCTCTTCTAAAACAAGCTTTTTGAAAAGCTCGACTATGTGGTGGCTGGTTGCGGAGTCAAGCTCTGCGGTAGGCTCGTCGGCAAAGATTATCCTTGGCTCGTGAGCTAAAGCCCTTGCTATTGCAACTCTTTGCTGCTCGCCGCCCGAAAGCTCTCCGGGGCGATGGTTCATACGCTTTGCCAGCCCTACCTCTTCAAGGCACCTTTTAACCCGCTCTTCTCTTTTATCAAACGGGAATTTTGAAAGCCTAAGCCCGAAATCGACGTTTTCATAGGCGGTCATTGAAGACATCAGCGCCACCGACTGAAACACGAACGCCATTTTATATCGGCGAAGCTCGTCTCTTTTAGCGTCGGACAGCTTTGTTATATCGGTGCCGTCGAAGAATACCTCTCCGCTCGTTGGTCTGTCGAGCGCTCCCAAAAGGTTTATAAGAGTGGTTTTGCCTGAACCCGACCTGCCCTTTAATATTGTCAGCACGCCTTCGTTAACGGTTATGTTGACGTTTTTAAGGGCGTGGATAACGCTGCCGTCTCCGATGACGAAGTCGCGGCACAGACCGTTTGTCGCCAGAATAGTTTCCATTATTTCCTCCAAGTAAATGCAGCCATAGTTTTGTATATACTGTGCATTGATGTTCATCAATAGTGCCAAGCTGTGGCACAACATCTATGAAGTAGAACCCGCATATGTACAAGATGTATATCGGCATATGTGCAAGTTGTACAAAATAGGTACATTAACCTCCATAAACACGTATAAGCAAACACTTTTTCAGACAAATTGCACAAATTGTGCTGTCATAAAAAAGATATTTGCTTTGCTCTAAAAATATGAAGGCTTTAATGCGGCATTTCCCGCCATTAACCGCACACATTTAAGTGCGATTTTCGGCATAAGCCAACCGCTGAAAGCTCTTTAATCTACCTTTAGCTTATTTATTATAGCAAACTTATCGGCATATGTCAATATCTATCACAAAAATAATGATAACGAACTTGTTTTTTATTTAAGATATACAACGGTTGTTTAAACTGTATGATGAAATGTGATAGCAAGGTGAAGTCGGTGCCTTTGCCTATTCGTGCTTTCGATTATTGCAGACAAAAAAATCCCCCGCCTGTCTGCATCAAGCGGGGGAATAAACTGTTTAGTTTTGAGTTATCCTCTTAGATTAAGGAGGAAATTATCTTCTCTTGGAAGCTACAACTGCAGCAGCAGCTACTACCATAGGAAGAACTGCGAGAACGATACCCGTAGGAGGATTGGTATCCTCAGGCTCGTCAACGGTAGGATCCTCAGTAGGATTGTCGTCAACAGGGAGATCGTCACCGTCTTCGGTAGACTGAACGGGATCATCTGCATTGAGGTCCTGAGAATCGTCTACAGCAGGAAGAGTAACTTCGAGGTAAGCGTTGTTGGACCAGTGGTTGTAGTGGATAGACCAAGAATCCTGGAAGAAGTTGCTTGCAGGCTGCTCATACTGAGCGAAGATTCTGAAGGTGCTGGTCATACCTGCGCTGAAGCCGTAGGTAGTATCAACAAGCTTTTCAGGAGAGATAGCAAATCTGAGTTCGCTAACTTCTTCGTTGTTGATGTTCATATAAGCGATATCCTTGAAGCTTCTGTTGTATCCGCCGCCAAGGTTCCACCAGCTCTGACCGATGTCAGTGCTGTTCATCATGGTATCGGACATATACAGTCTGTACATTGCAGTACCCTTGGTGGTAGCGCCCATCCAGTTGCTCTCAGAACCATTGTGGAACTTAACAACCAGGTCAACAGACTCTGCATTGAGGATGTAACCTCTGTTAAGAAGGGTCATATCCCAAGTAAGGTCTACATAGTTAGCCTCAGCGGTATCAGTCTTTTCGCTAGAAAGGAACATAAAGGGCTTGAGGGGGTTGGAGAAATCAGTGCTAACAGAAGTGTGCATGTTCTTAGCCCAAATCTTAGAACCGGTTACAGCGATATCATCGCCAGCGCCGTAAGACTTGATGGAGTCGTCACCAGCAGTCCAGAGCTGAGTGAAGAGAGTGCCAGCGGGCTTCTCCCAAGAGTTGTTGAACTTACCATCGCTGTGAACGGGGATGTAACCGCCGTTGGTCCAGCCTACGAGGGTAACGTTAGCAGTGAGCTTAAGGGTGTTGGTGGTGTTGAAAGCAACAGTCTGAGGAACGGTTGCCCAATGATCTTCACCAGAAGACCACTGGTTCCAGTCTCTCTTGAAAGCACCGAAGTTTACGAAGATAGTCTCGTAAATGGTGGAGATGTTGTCGTTGTAATTACCAGTGCTCTTAGGAACGATTGTCTTGGTTCCATCTGCAGCAGTCTCTTCTCTCCAGTTTTCGAGGTGAGCAATGAGAACCTTTTCGCCGCTAGCTTCGAGGTAGTAATCTACGTTAGTTCTGATGGAAAGATCATCAGTGAAGGTGTTGGGCAGGTAAAGTTCGAGGTAGCTGTTATAATCTGCATAGCCATAAAGGTTATACATAGGAACTTCGATTGTATAAGTTGCGGTTGCATTGGAGTTTCTGTTCTGGTCAGGACGAAGCGGAATCTGAATAACTTCGCCTTCAGCAGCAAAAACATTGACTGCCATTGCAGAGATGGCAAGTACGACTGCCAAAACGACAGCCATGAGTTTCTTCATGTTCATGAAAAATTTCCTCCTTTTAATTTTTATCCCTATAACGGGTATAAGGATCTTCTTTTTTCTCGGAAACACCGAGACGACTGCATTATAACACCGACGCGCAATTTTGTCAAGTAATATTTAACAATTTGTTCGGCATTGTTGTCGCCGCGGCTTTAACTTTCCGCTGTCTAATAAGTGTCAGCATGAGTCCGGATTGTTGCAAAAAGTTTTAAAAAATTTTCAGTTTGTTGAAATTCAACATAAACATCGATTTTTCATTGCTATTTTTGCACATATCGACGGAACTTTGGGGATTTCACCGCCCCATCTGACATCTATGTTAATTAAGTGCGCAATTTTTCCGGTTTTGTTGCAGGCGTTTCAAATAATTTTTTCTTATTTTTTAAGAGCGGAGAGACCTGTTTGCCCCTCCGCTCCTTTTCGCTGATTCAAATTAATCCTTTTTGCCCTTTGTTGCGATATCATTGCAGATCATATCAACAAACTCGTCAACCTTCATGGTTGTAGTAGCCGTTGTATCGCGGAGTCTTACGGCAACAGTGCCTTCCTCCTGCTCCTTGTCGCCCACTACTATCATATAAGGAACCTTTGCCATCTGAGCTTCTCTTATCTTATAGCCGGTCTTTTCTGCACGCTTGTCGGCTGTGCAGCGGATACCCTTGGCTTTCAGCTTGGCGATAAGCTCGTCGGTGTAGTCGTTGTTGCGGTCGGTAATCGGCATGATTCTTGCCTGCTCGGGTGCTAACCATGTCGGGAACTTTCCGGCGTAATGCTCGATAAGTATGCCTATAAATCTTTCAATCGAACCGAATACAACGCGGTGAATCATTATCGGGCGGTGCTTTGCTCCGTCGGCGCCGGTGTATTCCGCTTCAAAGCGCATAGGAAGCTGGAAGTCGAGCTGGATGGTTCCGCACTGCCATGTTCTTCCGATAGAATCTTCAAGGTGGAAGTCTATCTTAGGACCGTAAAACGCGCCGTCTCCCTCGTTTATGACATACGGAAGCTTAAGCTCATCCAAAGCGGCTTTTAAAGCGTTTGTAGCGTTTTCCCAATCCTTAACATCGCCGATGTGATCCTCCGGCATGGTTGAAAGCTCAACGTGATACTTAAATCCGAACAGGCTGTAAACCTCGTCGATAAGCCTTACAACGTCCTTGATTTCAGAGGTTATCTGCTCCTCGGTCATAAAGATGTGGGCATCGTCCTGAGTAAAGCATCTTACGCGCATAAGACCATGAAGCTCGCCGCTCTTTTCGTGGCGGTGAACAAGTCCCAGTTCACCTATTCTCATAGGCAAATCCCTGTAAGAACGCGGCTCAGACTTATAAACCAGCATTCCGCCGGGGCAGTTCATCGGCTTAACGGCATAATCGGTATCATCGATAACGGTGGTGTACATATTCTGCTTGTAGTGATCCCAGTGACCGGAAGTCTCCCAAAGATGGCGGTTGAGGATAATAGGCGTTGAAACCTCAACATAGCCCTCTCTTGTGTGGATCTGTCTCCAGTAGTCGATAAGGGTGTTCTTTAAGATCATGCCGTTGGGCAGGAAGAACGGGAATCCGGGACCCTCCTCAGAAAGCATGAACAGACCCATCTCCTTGCCGATTCTGCGGTGATCGCGCTTTTTGGCTTCCTCAATGCGGGCAAGGTATTCCTCTAAATCGGTCTTGTTCTGAAATGCCGTGCCGTAGATACGGGTGAGCATCTTGTTCTTTTCGGAGCCGCGCCAGTAAGCTCCCGCAACGCTGGTCAGCTTGAATGCCTTGACTGCGGAGGTATATGTCACGTGAGGACCCGCGCAAAGGTCAACATAGTCGCCCTGCTTAAAGAAGCTGAGTTCCTCGTCCTCGGGAAGATCGTTGATAAGCTCGACCTTGTAAGGCTCGCCCTTTTCCTCCATCAGCTTTATAGCCTCGGCTCTGGGAAGGGTAAAGCGCTCCATCTTAAGGTTTTCCTTGACGATTTTCTTCATTTCGGCTTCAAGAGCGGCAATATCTTCGTTGGAGAAGCCGCCGTCGCGGTCGAAATCGTAATAAAAGCCGTCTTTAATAGAAGGACCTATGGCAAGCTTGGTTTCGGGGAAAAGCCTCTTTACTGCCTGCGCCAATACGTGCGACGCAGTATGACGCAGTGCACCCGCGCCTATTTCCTCATCAAAGGAATGTTCCTCGATGCTGCCATCGTGCATGATGATTTTCATAGTTATCTCTCCTTACATAAATTGATAAAATAAAAAGCACCCATGATAATATACTTATCAAGGGTGCAAATTTCAGCTAAAAATTCACACGGTTCCACCTTGTGGTTTCACTCTGCTCGTAATAATAACAAGCTTCTGCCAGATATCGCAGGCAAAACGGCAAGCTCATCGCTTGCTGCTCAGGGGCGGTATTCTTTTTGCAAAGCCGCGCCGTTTCACCAACCCGACGCTCTCTGAAAGGCTTTTTGCTTAAGACTTCCCCATCAACGCATTAACACTATAAAATAGTTTATATCACAACGCACGCTTTTTGTCAATAGTATTGCAAAAATTTCGGCGATTTATCCATGCGAACGGTCTTATACAAGAAAAAAATAAGACAGCCCATACTCCCTCCACACAAGGCACGCGACTCTCCCGGACAGATCGACACGTATATTATAAAATAGTATTCGTATGTGGATGCTCGCATGTGATATTGGCGTGTGGGCGGCTTTACGCTGTATTATGCAAAGATTTTGTATTCAGGGCATTTCCTTTTATTATATACAGTTTATCATATAAATTCATGCTCTAAGCTATATCATAAAGATTTGCCTTTAATCTTTGTATTCTGCATATATATTATACTTTTTGAAATAACAAATTTTCAGGAAAGGAGAAATTTCATGGAACCGTTAACAATTGTACTTATTTGTGTGATAGCCGTTCTTATAATCGCGGCGGCAATAGGCTGCTGTATCGCGTTTCAGGCAGGAATAAAGCACAGAAAAGAAATAGCGGAAGCACAGATCGGCTCGGCAGAGCAGGAAGCGTCAAGAATCGTTGACGAAGCCCGCAAGAAAGCCGAATCCCTTAAAAAGGAAAAGCTGATTGAAGCAAAGGATGAAATCTACAAGGCAAGAATGGAATCCGAGCGCGAGCTGAAAGAGCGCCGCTCAGAGGTTTCACGCCAGGAAAGACGCGTTCAGCAGAAGGAAGAAACTCTCGACAAAAAGCTGGATTCGCTGGACAAAAAGGAAGAAAACGTTCAGGCAAAGCTGCGTCAGGCAGATGAAAAGCTTAAGGAGGCTGACAAAATCAAAGCCAGCCAGCTTGATATGTTAGAGCGCATATCCCAGCTGACAATCGACCAGGCAAGAGAGTACTTATTAAAATCTCTGGAGGACGATTTAGTTCACGAAAAGGCGGTTAAGATAGCAAGCTACGAGCAGCAAGCCAAGGAGGAATGCGAGGCTAAGGCTCGGCAGCTTATTTCCCTTGCCATTGCAAGGTGCGCGGCGGATCAGGTTTCCGAGTCCGCAGTATCCGTGGTTCCTCTTCCCAGCGACGAAATGAAGGGAAGAATCATCGGTCGCGAGGGCAGAAATATCAGAGCGCTTGAACAGCTTACCGGTGTTGACCTTATCATCGACGATACGCCCGAAGCTATCACCCTTTCATGCTTCGACCCCGTAAGGCGCGAGGTTGCAAGAATCGCGCTTGAAAAGCTCATTCAGGACGGCAGAATACATCCGACCAGAATTGAGGAAATGGTTGACAAGGCACGGCGCGAGGTTGAACAGGTTATCAAGTCGGAGGGCGAAAGAGCGGTTCTCGAAGCCAACATTCACGGCTTGAACCACGAGCTTATCAAGCTTATAGGAAGACTTCACTACAGAACAAGCTACCGTCAGAATGTTCTTAACCACTCTATCGAGGTTGCCCACTTAGCGGGCATGATGGCAAGCGAATTGGGAGTTGACCCCGCAATTGCAAGGCGCGCTGGACTTCTGCACGATATAGGCAAGGCGTTAAGCCACGAAATCGAGGGCAGCCACGTTCAGATAGGCGTTGACGTCTGCAAGAAGTACAAAGAATCTCCCGACATCATCCACGCGATTGAAGCCCACCACGGCGACGTTGAGATTCATTCCGTCATCGCGGCTCTTGTTCAGGCGGCGGACGCTATATCGGCGGCAAGACCTGCGGCAAGAAACGAAAACTTTGAAAACTACATCAAGCGTCTTGAAAAGCTTGAAGAGATATGCTCCTCCTACGAGGGCGTTGAAAAATCCTTCGCAATTCAGGCTGGCAGAGAAGTTCGCATAATGGTCTGCCCCGAAAAGGTTGACGACGAAAAGATGGTAATAGTAGCGCGCGATATCGCCAAGAAGATCGAGGACGAAATGGATTATCCCGGTCAGATAAAGGTAAACATCATCAGAGAGTCGAGAGCGGTTGAGTACGCTAAGTAAATAGTTTGTGTGGTTAAAGCCGTCTGCGGAAACGCGGGCGGCTTTTTGATTGTGTTTTTGGATGATGGGGGTGTGCATACCAGAGTAACAGACAGAAGTTAAATTGTCTGGACATAGAGTTTAGCTATATATCTGAGTTTTGATGTAACCGCGAGTGAGTGCAGTCATGGACGTGCTCCGCGCGTCCATAGGAGGACCCCCGGCTGAGGGAATCGTTAGGCTTCGCCTACCGTCCTCCCACAAAAAACAGTCCACTGGACTGTTTTCAGCCCGTCGAAAAAGCCAGCAACTCGCTGGCTTTTTCCAACAATCTGTGGTA
>ENA-UOOC01001349-UOOC01001349.1-human-gut-metagenome-genome-assembly--contig:-C48old-NODE-1349-length-21126-cov-4.418490_pt1 | contig 21126 bp, 13 predicted proteins | sample MGYA00242469_ERZ724016 | MGnify/ENA metagenome assembly ERZ724016 | reverse complement strand
ACTTGAATTATGAACTTGTAATAAAAGCAGGGATCGACGTTAGCAAAATTGACGAAGCCGAAGTTCTGGAGGCTTATAAAAACGAGGTAAGGGCAAAAGCCAGGGAAAACCAAATGACGGCCGAAGATATGGAATATATTGAGGAAGATCTGCGTTCCCCTTGCACACAGGAAATAGCTGTATTCAAGGCATTTGCCGATATAGTGGAAAAGGCTGATACGGAAATTGTAGTAATAGACACAGCACCAACCGGACATACTTTGTTATTGTTGGATGCAACGCAAAGTTATCACAAAGAGGTAGAACGGACGCAGGGAGAAATCAAGGGAGCAGTGGCAAACCTGTTGCCACGTCTGCGCAATCCCAAAGAAACGGAGGTTGTCATCGTAACACTTCCGGAAACAACCCCTGTTTTTGAGGCGGAACGTTTATTGCAAGATTTACAACGGGCAGGCATCAAGAACAAATGGTGGGTGATAAACTCCTGTTTATCTCTGGTTGATACCCAAAACCCATTTTTAAAGGCCAAAGCACAAAGTGAGTTGCCATGGATCGACAGAGTAAAGAAATTATCAGACAGTAATACCGCGTTAATCGCATGGAGAGCAAAATAAAAAGAGAGTGATTATGAAACAACTTGCTTTTTTAGACCGTTATTTGACGGTATGGATTTTCTTAGCAATGTTTATCGGTGTAGGATTGGGTTACCTATATCCCGGCATCGTAGACTTTTGGAGTCATTTTGAAGTCGGAACGACGAATATACCCTTGGCAATAGGGCTTATCCTGATGATGTATCCACCTTTGGCAAAGGTGAAATATGAAGAATTAGGAAAAGTTTTCAAAGATAAGAAAGTCTTGATATTGTCACTTTTGTTGAACTGGATCGTTGGCCCAATATTGATGTTCACCCTATCAATCGTCTTTCTGCATAATTACCCTGAATATATGTACGGGCTGATAATGATAGGTCTTGCACGATGTATCGCTATGGTCTTGGTTTGGAGCGAACTCGCAGGAGGAAGTAATGAATATACGGCCGGTCTGGTCGCTTTTAACAGCATTTTTCAAGTCCTTTTCTTTTCCGTATATGCTTATTTCTTTTTATCCGTGTTCCCAGAATGGGTAGGGATTGAAACAACCGACGCCGTCCAGCAAATCACGATGTCCGAGATTGCGAAAAGCGTAGGCATTTACTTAGGAATACCGTTTATTCTTGGATTTTCGACTCGTTTAATTCTGGTTAATAACAAAGGCATGGATTGGTATTACCAAAAGTTTATTCCCAAGATAAGCCCTGTTACATTGTTGGCATTGTTGTTTACAATCGTGATAATGTTCTCTTATAAGGGGGAATATATCATAAAATTGCCATATGATGTACTGATATAGCTATACCGTTAATATTGTATTTTGGTATCATTTTTTTTGTTTCTTTCTTCATCACCCGGAAAATGGGAACGGATTATGAAAAAGCCGCTTCCGTATCATTTACGGCTACCGGAAATAATTTTGAGTTGGCTATCGCCGTAGCGATCGCTGTTTTCGGTATAAGTTCGGGCGAGGCTTTTGCCGCAGTAATCGGTCCGCTGATTGAAGTACCTGTGTTAATCTTATTAGTAAAGTATGCGTTAAGTATGCGTAAATGATTCGGGATGAATGATATGATGTTATATTATTTTTTGGATATGGATTTGTTTCCCCGCACAAGTTGTCTGAAAAAAACAAGGCTACCTGGGAGGGTAGCCTTGCAAAAGATTTTATTAATTATAGCTAATGTTCCAGTTAACGATTTCTTTGCTGATTCATAACTTAAGTTCGGAATTATTTCATAGTGAAAGACACTAGTGTTTTAAAAACAAGAATTCTCTGTTAATGGTGAAACAACCGTACACCTGTGAATGCCATTGCGATACCATATTTGTCACATGTGTCGATCACATGGTCGTCACGGACGGAGCCACCAGCCTGTGCAATATAATCTACGCCGCTTTTATGTGCCCGTTCTATATTGTCACCGAAGGGGAAAAAGGCATCGGAACCCAATGAAACGTCTTTAAGTGTGTCTAGCCAGGCACGTTTTTCTTCGCGTGTCAGGATTTCCGGTTTTTCAGTGAAAAAACGTTGCCAGATACCGTCGGCCAAAACATCTTCGTGGTCATCGCTGATATAGACGTCGATCGTGTTGTCTCGGTCTGCACGACGGATCTTCTCGATCCAAGGCAGATTCATTACTTTCGGATGCTGGCGTAAGTACCAGATATCTGCTTTGTTGCCCGCCAGACGGGTACAGTGGATACGGCTTTGCTGACCGGCACCGATACCGATGGCCTGTCCGTCCTTAACGTAGCAGACTGAGTTACTCTGCGTATATTTCAGTGTGATAAGGGCGATGATCAGGTCGCGTTTCGCTTCGTCTGGGAAATTTTTGTTCAGGGTTGGGATGTTGGTCAGCAGGTTTTCGTCTAATTTGATCTCGTTACGTCTCTGTTCGAATGTGATGCCGAAAACCTCTTTGTGTTCGATAGAAGCGGGGCAGTAGTCTGGATCGATTTTGATGACATTATAAGTGCCTTTCCGTTTATTTTTCAGGATTTCAAGCGCTTCCAATGTATAGTCGGGAGCAATGACGCCATCGGAAACTTCGCGGTTGATGAGGCGTGCAGTCGCTTCGTCGCATATGTCGCTGAGTGCGATGAAGTCGCCGTAGGACGACATACGGTCGGCACCGCGGGCGCGAGCATAGGCGGTTGCAAGCGGAGTGAGCGGAAGATCGTCCACAAAATAGATTTTCTTCAACGTATCGTTCATCTCGATACCTACGGCGGCTCCTGCCGGACTTACGTGCTTGAAGGAAGCGGCGGCGGGCAGTCCGGTTGCTTCTTTCAGTTCTTTTACTAATTGCCAGCTGTTGAAAGCATCCAGGAAGTTGATATATCCGGGACGTCCGTTCAAGACTTCTATGGGCAGCTCCCCTTGCTGCATGAAAATGCGCGACGGCTTCTGGTTGGGGTTACAGCCGTACTTGAGTTCTAATTCTTTTGCCATTGTTTTAGTGTTTTTGTAGTTTACATGAATAACCGTTTATATTCCCCTTCGAAGTTGGGTGTGAAAATTCCTTTTCCCATATTTTCGAGGATTTCGGAAGGAGGCCAGAAACGTCCACCGTCCAGTTCGGAAGGGTCAGGGATGATCGGACCGTCGTAAGTGGTACGGTAGGTGTTGACTAACTCTTTTTCTATAGCCGATTCGAATACATAACGGGTGATGAATTGCGGGATGAAATCTGTTATCCCCAATTCTTCCCGTACTTCCCGGTGAAGGGCATCTTCGACCGTTTCTCCGTAGTCAATATGCCCCCCCACTGCAGTATCCCATTTACCGGGTTGGATATCTTTGTTTATCGAACGCTTTTGTAGGTAGAGGTCACCTGCTTTATTGAAAATATGCAGGTGCACTACCGGATGTAACATTTTCGATCCGCTATGACACTCCTTGCGGGTTGCTTTTCCTATTGTCTCTCCCTTTTCATCGACCAAAGGAAACCATTCTTCTTTCATTGATTTTAGATTAATTATTAAACCCCATTTTGTTTTAAAATACTTTGTAGTTCTTTATTAATTATGTTTTCACGTTCTGATTTATCGTAAAGAAAGTGTAAACCAATTTGGCGGTTTAATCCTTTCCGATTCCACTGATCACCTTCACTAATTCCTCATCCGACAAACCTTCACCATAGGTGGCGTAATCCATGCGGAAAGTACAACCATCTTTATATTCGGAACAGCCGTAAGCCGTTTTTCCACGCAGGATGCTACCTTTCTTACAGATCGGGCATACTGGCTTTACGGGAACGGTTGTTGATTCCGGTTGACCGGGAGTCTTTTCCTTCTTAGCACGCGGTTTGCGCGTTTTTTTCCCTTTCGGCTCCTTTTCGGCTTGGGGCTTCTCCGGAGCAGCCTGCTCGATTGTGATGGTGCGTCCGGTCTGGTCGGAGAGAACGTTGATCACTACCTGATGAACCATCAGCTTAAGCTCTTCCAAAAAAGTACGGGCTTCGTAGGTGCCCCGTTCGATTTGTCGGAGTTTCTTTTCCCAAAGACCGGTCAGTTCGGCACTTTTCAGCACCTCTTCCTGTATCGTGTCGATGAGTTCCACACCGGTAGCTGTAGGAAACAGGTTCTTACGTTCCTTGCGGATATAATTGCGTTTGAATAAAGTCTCGATGATGGCGGCGCGGGTGGAAGGACGGCCTATACCGTTTTCCTTCAATGCGTCTCTCAATTCGTCATTGTCCACAAGTTTACCGGCGGTTTCCATGGCGCGGAGCAATGTCGCTTCGGTGTAGGGTTTGGGCGGCTGTGTCCATTTTTCGCCTAATGTCGGTTTGTGGGGGCCGCTTTCTCCTTTTACAAAATCCGGCAGTACACCTTCTTCGTCTGACGGTTCGGCGTCCGAGTCTTTCTGCTCTGCTCCGAACACGACGCGCCATCCCGGTTTCAGTATCTGTTTGCCTGTTACCTTGAAATCCACTTTGTCGACTTTACCCAATACCGTAGTAGTCGAGATTTCGCAGTCTGGGTAAAAAGCTGCGATGAAACGGCGGACCACCAGGTCGTACACCTTCCGTTCGTTGTCCGTTAGGTTGCGTGCTGGTACACCGGTCGGGATGATGGCATGGTGATCCGTCACCTTCGAATTATCGAATACACGTTTGTCTTTCCGTATTTTCGCCTTCAGCAGCGAGGCTGTCAGGTCGATATAGTCAACCAGGCCGTTAAGTGTGTTGGGAACTTTAGGATAGATGTCGTCACTTAGAAAAGTGGTGTCGACACGCGGGTAGGTTGTCACTTTCTTTTCGTATAGCGACTGGATCAGCTTCAACGTATCGTCTGCCGTGAAAGCAAATTTCTTATTACATTCCACCTGCAACGAAGTCAGGTCGAAAAGGCGAGGAGCATATTCCTTGCCTTTCTTTTCTGATATGTCGGTGACGGTGAATTCTTTTTGCCGAACTATTTCCAGGAAAGCTTCTCCTTCTTCTTTCTTCGTGAATTTGCCTTTGGTAACCGAGAAAGTTGTGTTTCGGTAAACTGTTTTCAGTTCCCAAAAAGGCTCCGGCTTAAAGTTGTCTATTTCGGCTTGTCGGTTTACGATGAGTGCAAGGGTAGGTGTCTGTACTCGTCCGATGGAAAGCACTTGCCGATTTTGTCCGTAGCGAAGCGTATAAAGGCGCGTTGCGTTCATCCCTAACAGCCAGTCACCGATGGCACGGGAAAGACCGGCCTCGTATAACTTGGTGAAGTCAGACTGTTCTTTCAAATGTTGAAAACCTTCGCGGATCGCTTCTTCTGTCAACGAAGATATCCATAGGCGGTAGACCGGGCATTTACAGCCAGCCTTTTGCAGCACCCAACGCTGGATCAGTTCTCCTTCCTGGCCGGCGTCTCCGCAGTTGATAACCATTTCGGCATTCTGCATCAGTTCTTCGATTGTTTTGAATTGCTGTTCGTATGTCGGGTTGCTGATCAGCTTGATCCCGAATCGAGGCGGGATCATTGGGAGGGAAGCTAGACTCCAGCGTTTCCAGTTCTCTGAATAATCATTGGGCTCTTTGAGAGTGCACAGATGTCCGAAAGTCCAGGTTACCTGATACCCGTTTCCTTCAATATACCCGTTCATCTTTTTGGTTGCCCCGAGAACTTCTGCAATTTCGCGTGCTACACTGGGCTTTTCAGCTATACATACCTTCATCCGTAAAACACTCTTTTTTGAAATACAAGGACAAAAATACGCTTTTCAAGCGGTTTTTACATTTTTTAGTTGCAAAATAGTTGCAAAAAGTTCAAAGACCTGTGTCGTTGATAGCAACCGTATTTCTTTTTTATTTGCTGACCTTTTCCGTGACAGGGACGCCAGTATCGGTTGTTATGCCTTGCAGTTCCACGTATTCCACATTTAGCGGATTGTTGGGGCTGGCCTTGACATACAAAGATTGTAGGATAGCCTGCCGATTGTCTATCTTGACATGGCAGACGAAGTGATCTCCCTCCCTACAGATCGTCAGTTTCTTTTCCGGATAAGCCGTTAGGGTAATCGTGCAAGTATGTTCTGCTACTGAAATCACTTTGTAACCGTAGGCCATCTTTTTTTGTATGAAACTTAGTCCGTTAGTTTTTCCCGGTTCCATTTCTCGGTTCAGCCAGTAAACTTTTATGGGTTCTTTGGTGTCCAGTTTGCCATTGGTTTGGTTGGCATCATAACAGACGAGGTTGCGGTTCAAGCTACGTGCAATGTGGAAAAGACGGTCCGGTGTCGGATATGTGGAGTTTGGGTCGGTATCTCGGCTGTGTGCATAAGCGTGAATGGAAATGCTCCATAACAGGGAATATAGCAATGATAGTCTTGCCATAAAGTAGATGATGTTGTTCATGATCGTTTGTTTTATGGTATGAAGTCATTAAATAAGCTGTTCCACAAGTGTGAGCTGGACGACTCACAGCTGTGGAACGATTTGTTGTTACCAGATTGTATCTTGGAAAGTGGTGTGTCAAAATGTACTGTATTATTCGATATTCTTCCTGATTTTTGTCAGGTATTCTTTCATTCCTTCCGAATCTTTGTCCTTGATGATTCTTTGTAAGATATCCAGTTCTTCCTGTATACGTGCGATCTGATGAGGAGTGCGCGGGTTGAAAAGGATTTCTGTCAACAGGTAGTCGTCTTCGGAAAGCAGACCGCGGGCGATTTTCATATGACGTTTGAACGTCGTACCCGGCGCATCCTGATGCTTCATCGTGGCAGCGAACACCATCGTGGAAGCGAACGGGATTCCCAGCGAGTAAGCCACAACCTTGTCGTGTTCCTCGAATGTATATTCACAGATATGCAAACGTAGACTCGAATAGATGTCTTTGAAGAAAATCTTTCCCAAATGATCCCCTTCGGAGATGATGATCGTATTTTCTTTTTCCAGTTGTCCCAAGTTGGCAAATGTCGGGCCGAACATCGGATGGGTAGAAACATACGGAAAGTTACATGTCTCGTAAAATTCTTTCAGGTGCGTCTTGACCGATGCGATATCCGAGATGATACAGTATGGTTGCAGGTAGGGCATGACACTCTTGAATGCTTCGATCGTATAGCTTAGCGTCACGCAGTTAATGACTAATTCGGGTTTGAATTCGGCAACTTCTTCCGGCTTTTGCAGGCGGAGAGCATTATAGATGAAACGCATTCGTTTCGGATCACTCTCAAGTACGGCCACTTCATGTTCAAAACTAAGTAAATCGGTGAAGAAAGATCCCATCTTCCCTGCACCCAATATCAGTATTTTCATTATCAGCAATTGTTTAATGTACTAATGTGCCAATGGAGCATTCTCTTTAATTGGCACATTAGCAAACTATTATTGTTCATTCATGATGATCATCTGCTGGCGGACGGATTCTTCATGGATTTCTTTCAAGATTTCTTTTACAAAGTCCGTACTCAAATCCATCTGTTCACCCATATTGGAACGCTTTTCCAGAATCTCGCTGTAGCGCGGTGATTGCAGGATTGGCATATTGTGCTCTTTTTTGTACACGCCGATCTCGCGGGAGATACGCATACGTTTAGCCAGAAGTTCCAATAATTGTTCGTCAATACCGTCGATCTGGCGGCGGAGTTCAGTCAAGTTTTCCGTTGTCTGGTTGGAGTCGCGGATAACCAATAAATTCAGAACGTAATCTAATACATCCGGAGTGATCTGCTGTGAAGCGTCGCTCCAGGCGCAATCTGGGTTACAATGTGATTCGATGATCAAACCGTCGAAACTCAAGTCCATCGCCTGCTGGCAAAGAGGAGCGACCAGTTCACGTTTGCCTCCGATATGGCTTGGATCGCAGAAGATCGGTAGGTTTGGCATACGGCGGCGAAGCTCGATAGGAATATGCCAGAGTGGGAGGTTGCGGTACATCTTCTTATCGTAAGAGCTGAAACCGCGGTGGATGGCACCCAAGCGACGGATACCGGCTCCATAAAGACGTTGGAAAGCGCCGATCCACAACTCCAAATCCGGATTAACCGGGTTCTTGATCAGAACCGGAACATCCACGCCTTTCAATGCATCTGCAATTTCCTGTACGGCGAACGGGTTAACCGTTGTACGGGCACCGATCCACAGCACGTCGATCCCTGCTTTTAATGCTTCGAACACATGATCTTTCGTTGCCACTTCGGTGGCAACGTACATGCCTGTTTCCTTTTTTACTCGTTTCAACCATTGCAAGCCTTCCGCTCCGATTCCTTCGAATCCACCCGGTTTAGTACGAGGTTTCCAGATTCCTGCGCGGAACAACTTGATGCCTTTGTCGGCGATCCCTTTTGCTGTTTCCATTACCTGCTCTTCTGTCTCTGCGCTACACGGACCGGCGATTACAATAGGGCGCTGCGGATCTATACCGGGTAACATGATTGATTCTAATTCCATTTCCATGACTGTATTATGATTTATAATTTATGATTTATAATTTGTGATTTATGAGATTATGATTTGATGGTGACGTATAAACCATAAATTATAAATCATAAATCTTTTTCACTCTCTTCAGGGCCTCTTCCAATGTTTCGTTTTTACAGCAGAGCGAGATGCGGATGTAACGTTCGCCCTGGCTACCGAAGATAAATCCCGGCGTCAGGAATACATTGGCTTCATACAAGACCCTGTCGGCTATCGCTTCGCTACCTTTTGCTCCGGCGGGGATTTTCCCCCAGAGGAACATACCTACCTGCTTTTCGTCATATTCGCATCCTAACGTGCGCATGATCTGTCCGGCGAGATTACGGCGACTGCGGTATACCTGGTTCATATTGTCGTACCATTCCTTCGGTGCGCTCAATGCTTCGACGGCCGCATATTGCATCGGCTTGAACTGTCCGGAGTCGATATTGCTTTTTACTCTCAGGACCCACTGTACGAATTGGGCATTGGAAGCGAGCATCGCCATACGCCAGCCAGGCATATTGTGCGCCTTACTCATGGAGTTCATTTCTATACAGATGTCTTTGGCTCCCGGTACGGACAGGATGCTCGATGGATACTCGTTCAGAATGAAGCTGTATGGGTTGTCGTTGCAGATGATAATCCCGTGCTTCTTTCCGAAAGCGACCAGCTTTTCGTATAGTTCCATACTGGCGTTGGCTCCTGTCGGCATATTCGGGTAGTTGGTCCACATCAATTTGACATTCGATAAATCCATCTTTTCCAACTCATCGAAGTCCGGCTGCCAACCCAGTTCCTCTTTCAGTTCATAAGAGATCAGATTGGCTTCGACTAATTTGCTTACCGAACTGTAGGTCGGATAGCCGGGATTGGGAACCAAAACGCCCTCACCCGGATTCAGGAATGCCAGCGATATGTGCAGGATTCCTTCTTTGGAACCGATCAACGGTTGAATTTCCGTTTTGGGGTCAAGATCCACGTCATACCATTTCTTATACCAATCGGCGAATCCTTTACGCAGTTCAGGAATACCTACATACGGCTGATAACCATGTTCGTTCGGCTGACGGGCATGTTCACACAATGTCTCGATTGTCCGTTCCGAAGGGGGAAGGTCGGGACTGCCAACGCCGAGGTTGATCACATTTTTACCAGCGGCGTTCATTTCGGCTACTTCTTTCAGTTTCCTGGAAAAGTAGTACTCTTGTACGCTACCTACGCGGTTAGCGGGTGTAATGTTACACACTTTGTTTTCCTTCTGCATATTCACCTAATATTTTTAAGTCTTTTGTCAACGGTCTGATAGCATCCAATGCCTGTTTGTAGCGCAGGTAGTCCGTAAATGTCAGATTGATATAGAACAGATATTCCCATTCGCGGCCGATGATTGGCAAGGATTGTATTTTAGAAAGATTCATGTCGTAGAAGGAAAGGACGGAGAGAACTTTGGAGAGGCTGCCGGCTGTGTGGGGGAGAGCGAAAACGACCGACGCTTTGTTTTTGTCTTCACCTTTGAGCATCTCGTCTGCCGTCCATCGGTCGGCTATTGCCAAAAAGCGGGTGAAGTTTCGTTTGTTTGTCTCGATCCCTTCGGCAAGGACTTCCATGTTGTAGATCTGGGCGGCCAGTTTCCCACAGATGGCGGCGTGTCCCTTCAGTTGGTTTTCCGAAATCCACCGGGCGCTCATGGCGGTATCTTCCTTCTCGACCACTTTTGCATTAGGTAGCGTATCGAGGAAATCGGTACATTGCATTAGGGCGATCGGGTGAGAGTTGACTTCTTTGACATCGTGGATATTGGTCCCTGGAAGTGCAACCAGCGAGTGGGATATGCGCAGTTTGTATTCGCCGATAACTTGCAAACCGCTTTCACGGATCAACTCATGGTTCTGCAACAAGCTGCCTGCAATTGTATTTTCGATCGCCATCATTCCCAGAATGGAAGGATCTTTCTTGATGGTCGAAATAACATCTCTGAATGTGTTGCAACCGATAATTTCAATCTCTTCACCTTCGAAATAATTACGGGCGGCTATATCGTGATACGAACCGGCTATCCCCTGGATTGCTACTTTCTTTTTCATCTTCTCTTTATCTATTATTTTTCAATTCTCAATTTTCAATAACAAAAAAGTCCCACCGAAACCGGCAGGACTTCATATTTTGTTATTGATATATACATTCATTCATCAATGCTTTACATACAAACTCCTGCCTTCACTCTGCTAAAGTAAAAGTAATAAAAGTAATATGTAAAGCTAAATCGATTCATTTTGTCTCTTTGTTTTTAAATACGCAGCAAAAGTAACGCTTTTTTGGAAACTACAAGCATAAAGTGATATTTTTTTTCATCGCATCCGAAATATTTATTTCGTCAGGGGTGTTTTTTCGCCAGATAGACATGAATCGGTCATGTGTTTAAATTGCCGGCTTTCCAAATTTTGCTGTCCTATGAAAGACAATTCCGTTTCAGACCACTCGCAACCCCGCTTGCAGTGTACGCATTTCTTTTGGAACAGATTTTCGGATGCTTTCGATCAGAATACCGGCGACCGAATGCCGGATAAAATCTTTGCGGGTTACCCAGACGATTTCACGTGCCGGTTTGGGGATGGCAAACGGGCGTACCAGTTCTTTTTGCTGTTCGCTTAACTGATAGGTAGCCAGTTCCGGAATAAAAGTGACGCCGTTGCCGCTTTCAACCATACGCATAAAAGTCTCCAGACTTCCCAGACGGTAGGCTGCCTGACGGAGTTTGACCTTTTCCATTTGGCAAAAACGCATCAGCTGATCGCGGAAACAATGTCCTTCATCCAGCAACCAAAGACGTTCGTCGCTGATATCGGCGGAGCGGACCATCTCTTTCTTGAACACGCTTTCGTTACGGGCTACGTAAGCATAAAACTGTTCGTAGTATAGGATGTCTCCCTGTAGCTGCACCTCCGTCGGTTGGTTTGCGATGATGGCAGCATCTATTTCGCCGTTTAGGAGGGCTTTCGTTGTAGGAGCCGTTTGCATTTCCAGAATGCGGATATCCAGATCAGGATGCTTCTCCGATACTTGCTGGAAAAAGCGGGGAAGCAGATAAGGAGCAATCGTCGGTAACACGGCGAGACGGAACGTACCTTTCAAAGATTGCTCTTCTTCGTTTACGATATCTTTAATCAGAGAAGTCTGGTAGAGGACTACACGTGCCTGATCGATCACCTTACGGCCGGCAGGGGTAGGGCAGACCGGCTGGATATTGCGGTCGAAAAGTTTCACGCCCAGTTCATCTTCCAGTTTCTGGATCATCATGCTTAATGTCGGTTGAGTTACGCGGCAATGTTCTGCAGCTTTGGCAAAATGGCGGTATGTGTCTACAGCCAGGATGTATTCGAGTTGTTGTATATTCATAATATTCTTTGTTTGTTGTTACGGACTCTGTATTGATAATTTTTACGAAGGTAGGAAAAAATCATGAAATGCAATGCGAAACATATATGATTCGATTTCAAAACATATATGTTTCGTGTTCAAAGCATATATGTTTTGAAAGCAAGAGCAGGCAGGAATATTTGTGTAAAAGTATCATTCCGACGAATGCTGTGTCTTCGGTATCGGACTGGTAATCCGTTCTGCCGGAAGTGTGATAGAGTATATCTATTTGTGTATAAAAATTATCTGTTTGACAGGTACTTATATCTGATGTATCTTTGCAGTACAAGAAAAACGAAAAGTATAACAATTAAAAAGTAAAGTATTATGAAGACATTAGATTATATCCATTTGGATGCAGTTGCTGCAGGTAAAGTAGTTGAAGCATTACAACAGTTATTAGCCGATTATCAGGTATTCTATACAAACCTTCGCGGTTTCCATTGGAACATTAAGGGACACGGTTTCTTTGTTCTCCACAGCAAGTTCGAAGATATGTATAACGATGCCGCTGAAAAGGTAGATGAACTGGCTGAGCGTATCCTGATGTTAGGTGGTGTTCCGGTTAACAAATTTAGTGAATATCTGAAAGTTGCCAAAGTAAAGGAGGTGTCGGGCGTATCTTGTGCAGACGAAGCGTTGGAAAATGTTCTGGACACTTACGGCCAGTTTATTGCCGAAGAACGTAAATTACTTTCTTTGGCTTCCGAATCCGGAGACGAGGCGACAGTAGCATTGATGAGCGATTACCTGAAGGAACAGGAAAAATTGGTTTGGATGTTAGTGGCGTACTCTTCTTGCGACTGTAAGAAATAATAAGAGTGTAAGTAATTAATAATTTATTCGTTGCGTTTGGAAAAGGCGATCTCTCACGGAGACCGCCTTTTTTATTGGAGTTTAGTGTCAATTTACAACAGGTTGTAAAGATATCGTGAACGGCTCTTCTACGGTGCCTTTCACTCCTTCATCAATGAAGGGGAAAGATTCGGAAGCCTTATAGATACCGCTGGTCTGCAGGCTATAATACATGAAGTAGACAGGTGCATTTTCTCCTTTTTTACCTCGTATTTCAAACTGGTACACTTTACGTCCATCCATTTCGGCCAAAGTCCCGACACCCCGGCATTCTTCTCCTACAAAGGCAGCCAGAATATCTTTGTCTCGCTGTTCGAAAGGCAGTGACTCTGTCAGGGCCACAGTAGCGGTCATTGCTTCCGGATACTTTCCTGATTCTTCGAACGGAGGAATAGCTGGATCGGAAATTTTGCCATATGTGCCGTTTTGTACAAAATCGAACAGTTCGTTGCAGACGTATAGTTTTTTGTTCTTGGCACTATAATATTTGAGAGTTACTTTTTGTTTCTCAGCCGAGTTCCCTCGGATATAAAGGAAAAATAACTTTTCTCCGTTATATTCTTGTGCTTTGACTACACCTCGGCATTCATTGCCGATAAAAGCAGAGACTTCGTCTGTTTCGTCTGCATATCCTTCGAGGAAGTCGGACAGTTTCATTATGCCGGTCATACTGAACTGATAGATTCCGCTTTCCGGCATTTCCCATTCTGGTTCAGGATCGTTTTCCACCAATTCCAATTTCCAATCGGGTTCTTCAACAACCGTCGGCGTAGGATCATCGTCTTGACAGCTCCACAAACATGTGGAGACTGCCAAGATTATCATTTGATAAATGTATTGTTTCATCTTGTTTTCGTATTATCTTTTACTGATTTTATAGACATGTCTTTCACCGTTTATGATGACTGTCGCCATATAGATACCCTTCGACATGTCGACTGCCGCATTGTAGCGGTGATGTATGTAACCGTCGGCAGCTGCCGTAGTTTGGTAGCGGTGGATCATTTGTCCAGCCATCGTGTAAAGCATGATTTCCACTTTATCTCCTGACTTAGCATTGAGCATGAAGTTCAGTTCGTGCTCGAACGGATTCGGATAAACCGATATTTCGAGATCGTTGATAAAGTCGATGATCATCGGCTGTTCAATGTCTCCTCTTACGGTATTGGCTGCATAGTCCAACATCGGAGATGTCTCTGCGATGATTTCTCCGCCACGTTCGAGAGCAAACGAAATACCTTCGTTACGATCACCTCCTACGCTGAGGAAGAATAGTGATTCGCCATCGGACGGACGTTCTGTTACCATTGCTTCTCCTCGCAGTTCCCCATTAGCATAAGCCAGCAAGCGGTCTCCGGAATAAAGCGGCATATTGTCAGCCACTGTTGCGACTACAGACATATTGGCGGCATATTGTCCGGCCTGTTCGGATACGGTTTCGACCGGCATACCTATCGTACGTGTACTGATCGTACTGCGTGTAGTGGTTCCTGCCGTTACATCCGGATAGGTTAACGTCGTTTTGTTCTTGCTGAATAACATATATCCCTTGCCCGGTTCCAGATAAGTCAGGCTGCCAAGCCAACCGGTTGTTTCTCCATACATAGAAAAACGGTCTTGTGACTTGATGATATCGCCTTCCACAGCCTCGAATCCGGCCAAAGCTTCCGAGATCGGCAGATTGACGGTGCTCAGATAACTGATGTAATTCCAGTTCGGGAGGATATCCAATGTCAGGTTTTCCTTTTCGTGGATCGCCAAACCCGAAACGCTTAGTTTCTGTGTCATCGGGGATTGGAGCAGGAACATGTGACGGTTGTCAAATTTCAACACCTGGGCCGGATCGTTATTGACCCATTGCTTCCGGATACCGTCGTAAGTCATGTAGACACCGTTTGTCTCGTCTTTCACCTGTTCGTCACCTGTGAAGATCGCTTTGTTCAAGATGCTTGTCGGATCGGAGAACAGTTCGCTTGCCACATTGTAGGATATCCAGTTCCAGCCCTTGATCAGGTCTATATTCTGTACCACACGCTCTTCTCCGTCGAAGATGATCGGAGAGGAGGCCGTCCCCCAAACCTTATCGCTTTCGAATGAAATGTCTTCCGACGGATAAGCTGTATAGACGAGCCCTGTGCTGGCATCCCATGAACGGAACTCGATCTGGTTTGCTGCCAAGCGGTTCGTGTTGCTGTAGACTGTCAGGAAGACGTACCACATGTCATTATCTTTCAGATACTGGCTGTTCGCCACACCTATGCAACGTCCACCTGCATCGAAAGCAGCCAACATGTCTTCCGCGTCTGCAGAAAACAGTTTGTTGAAACGGAGCCGTCCGTACACGTTCATGTTATAGGTGAAATCTCCCGGATTGACTGTCCAGTCCGGTTGTTCGTCAAACACTTTCAACGTTACAGGCAGGGATTCGGCCACATTGTTGTCACCTTTGACGTAGATAACTTCGTCATATCGGCCTACATTCGTCCCTTCGTCCACGGTAAAGAGGATCGTCTCCCGTCCCTGCGGGTCGATGGAGCCGGATTCAGGCATGGCATCCAACCAGGCGGGTAATCCTTCGATCGTGAAGTTCTTCACCGTTCCTCCGTGGTTCTCCACATCTACGGCAAATGTCATGGTCGCGTTCAGCTTTTTCTCTTTCGTTACGGACTTTTCGCTCCATTTCAGTTGATTACGGTCGATGTACGCGCTCCATGTAACCGGGCTTTCCATCAAGTTGCCATTCAAGTCGCTTACATCCTTCACTGTGAAGTTGACTGTTGTCTTTTCGATCGCTTCGGGCGTGTCCATCAGATTGATCACCAACGCATCCTTGTTTACGACGAATGTAAATGGAATGGATGTTTCAGGGGCTTTCTTGCAAACAGGAGCCACTTCGCTGGTCGCAACAGCTTTCTCCAGCGTAACCAAAGTCGAATCGGTCACCAAGTCATCTCCGCTGTAAACTAGTTCCTGTATATTGGCACTGTTCGTGATATACTTGCTGAACGGCAAGTACATCATCAATCCCATCTCCGTTCCTTCCGGTGATATGTTATAGTTGTTGGAAACCGTCGAGGCCGGCAGGGCCATATTCCAAATGCGCAATTCGTCGATCGCTCCGTCCAAATACATATCCGTATGGTTTACCATCTGTTCCGTTTCCGTCCAACGGCGTGCGCCTGCATAGAGTTGCGTTGCACTGAAACCGCCGATGTTCGAAGCGTCGAAATAGCTATTCAACACGCCATCCATGAAGATCTGCGCATTGCCTGCCGTCCGGTTCACGGCCAGTACGAAATGATGCCATGCACCATCGCGGAAGTTACCTGCTACCTTTTGTTCGTATCCGTTGTTGCGGAACAGGAGTTCGTTATCCACGAAGCCGACGAATACTTTGTTTGCATTTCCGTTGCTCTCTTCTCCGACACCTTTTCCGTTGGCAACCAACGCAGCGTCTTCTTTTTGGCCGGCTGCAGCCTTGAACCAGAATTCCAGGGTGTAGTCACTTGATCCGGTGATCGCCACACGTGAGGAGTTGACCACTGCGATCGCATCCTTGCCGTTGAAAGAAAGCGACTTGCCGTCTTGTGTACTCCAGGTTGCGCCATACATGTAGGCTGTCGCACCTTGCGATTTATCCGTCACCATGTCACCTTTACCTTCGTTCATCCGGTAGTAGGCAAGCAATCCGGCTTCGCGTCCGGTGTAGATGCGCAGCGAGTTAGCGATAAGGTCGGCCATTTCGACCACCTTAGTCCAGATACGTGCTTCGTGCATCTGTCCGGCGAAATAGTTTCCGCCTCGGATGCTCCGTCCGAATATCATCGGGCCGACACCACTGTAAGGTACGGTCTGTACGCCGGTAACAACCTCCTGTCCGCCGAAGTAGACAGATAACTGCTGGTTGGCGGCACGGTAGGTTATCGCCACATGCCTCCATTCGTCCAATTTCACATCCAACGTTTTGGAGGTATATTCCAATTCTCCGATACGGACTTTCAGCGTGTTGTCTTTTGCCAAAGTCAGTTCCAGCGCGTTGGTTTCGTCGCCGTGGCTGAAGAGGGTCATATCCTGTCCGGAGGCTGAAGGGTTGATCCACATTTCCACGGTCACATCTTTGGCTTCGAGGTTACGTGTCACCTGTGTTTCGAGGTACGAACTGCGTCCGTCGAATGTCAACGCCGTCGAGTGGTCGCCGTTCGATCCGTTGCGGGTTCCGGTTACGCGGAAGTTCTTCACTTCCGTCATGTAGCCTTCGGCGATCGTTTCGTTGAATGTCAGGCGGATTTCATCGTTCACGCCCAGCACACCGTCTGCCGGCTCGATGTTGCCGAAGACGACAGGTCGTTTCGTATCCTTCACCCCGGTGATGACGGGCGATTCCTTCGTCACGAACTCGTTGCCTACCTTCGAGAAGGTCACGGCACGGATGTCGTAGTTCTGGTCCTCGGCCCCGAAGAAGCGGGTGGTGATGGTCGGACCGGTGATAAATTCTTTTGTGCCCGATGCTTCTTCGTAGTAGGTCGTGTCGGTGAAGAAGCTACAGATGTTCGTCCAGCGCGTGTCCGCCTCCGAAGATGCCTTGTATTGCACCTCGATATGGTGGAATCCCTGGAAGTTCACGTCGAACCCGTCGATGGTCAGCGGCATATAGTATTTGTCAGTCGAATCTTTCGGCGAGTTGGTATTCAGTGTCCACTTGTCTGTCGGGCTTTTGATGTTGATGTCTGAAGACGACGGGATGAAGTGGGCGGAGATGTAGACTGTGTCGGCAATGATTTCCTGGAAGCCGGTCGGGTCTGCCTGACACTGCGAACTGAGCACAATGGCCAGGTCTTCGTAGTCATACTCTGTACCGCGACGGATCTCCAATGTCTTTTGCAATACTTCGCCATAATCGACCAGGATACCACGCTTGTCTGCCAATGGTACACCGTCAATCGAAAATTTGGCACCTTTCTGGTTTGCAGCATCCACGATCGAGAGGTTGAAATAGCAACCTTCGGCTGCTTCTGACTCGTTGTAGAGATTCAATACGAACTTGGCTGCTTGGTCGGACGGGACATTCGACACAACCGGTTTTTCGGCTGAGATCTTCGGGTTCTCGATTTTCAAGGTTGCTGTGTTGAGCAGGGTACCCGGATTGTAGTATTCCGTTCTCAGTTCGCCTTCATACGGACAACTGGTGGCGCCAGCTGTTGTGCGGAACACGAAGCTGCCATACTGCTTTCCTTTGACATATTCTCCCAAATCGCTGTTCCATTTGTTATTAAAATCGTCGTTCTCTTCTGGGGCTTTCACACGGAATACATCCACGCTCAGATAGTCGTCATCGCCCTCGTCAGCCAGAACGAAACCTGCTGTGCGAGATTCTTCGGACGAACTGCTCTCTTCTGTGTCTTTCGTGCTGTAGCCCAACTCTTCGATGGAGGCAATTAAACCAACACCAGCTACGCGGAAGCCTACATCACCTGTGGCACCTCCGCCGGCAATCAGGTTGTAGGTATAAGTATGTTCCGTCACGTGAGATAGTTGTTCAGCCTCTTCAAGCATACCACCGGCGTGGAATGAATAGTTTTTAACTAAGTCTGTTGCCTCGGCTTTTTCCCTTTCGTTTTGTGCCAACAAGTTTTCCCACTGTCGGATACTTTGGTTCAGGACATAGATTGTATCGGAAGTTCCAGAGTAAGCACCGTCGGGCCATACAACCATATAGCTATCACCATTGGAAGCATATCCACCCTCATCCAGTTCGACGTTGTTTTCATTCTTATTGATTTTGTTGTCTTCACCATACCCTTTTTCATCGGCTTTCCGGTAGGTAATGTAGACCGGTTGATTCTGGGCATTTGCCATCGCTTTGGCTTGTGACTCCGTTGTGCCGAAAGGTGCGAACATGCTGTTACGCAGGGCACGGATATTATTCAACAGCGTGTTCTTGATGTAAATTTGCGGGTAGGCAAAGAAGGTATCGTGATATAAACCAAGGCTTAATGCAATACGTTTTGCCAGAACAAAATCGCCGGCTGTTGCCAATATCTGGTGCTCTTCACCATAGATACCACTATCGCTTCCGGCCTCCTCCAAACGTTTGTATTCCGTTTTGGTCATGACTGTGATGTTATCAGCTGGACCATAGACGATATTGCTGGTTGTGCCGAGGAACAGGTCGCCGTCGGCACCGACATACAACGGGTCATCGCTTGTCTGGTAGCGGTTGGTGGTCGTGACGGAGAAAGTTTCTCCATTGGCATTGCTGCTGGAGGCCTCCTGTTCCGCTACGATACCGACTGTGTTGATCGCTTCGTTCTTGGTGATGAAGCCGACACCGGTCTCAAACTCACCGCCAAAATAGCTGTTGACCCGTTCGCTTCCTTTATGTGCCTTGCCGGTCGCATACGAAGAGTGGTAGGTATAGGTCTGCCCTTTTTCACAATAGGAATAACTGTGGCTTCCGGGAGGATCGCGAAGGATGTTCATCAAGCGAATCGGACCAGCCGAGACGAAACTGCTACCGCGCGAACGCGAACCGAGAACGTAGGCTACCAACTGCTCTGCAGTAGTGCTGCCAACTGCGAAGTCTAGTTTCTTCAAGCCACCATTGGCTCCGCTAATGTCTGGGTTGTTCACCTCGATTTTCACTTCGGCCACTCCGGTATCATCGAGGGTGGCACTGCCTGCCGTTTCCTGGTTCATCTCGTTTGTGATCTTCAGGTCGCCACCTTGTGTCGGCACTTGATCTACCACGATGTTATCGCCAATGCTTATCTTATTATAATAGTAATCCTCGTGGCTGGAAACACGGAAGATGTAGCTTGCTTTGTGGAAGACCGGCTTTCCAAACAGATAGCTCTTACTCTCTTTGTCGTAGAGCGTAACCTCTTGATTATCTCCATCCATAGTCGTTGTCATGAAGGTGGCATCGCCGAAGTATTCGAGTGGTTCGCCACCAGTGTATGCCAATTGCACGTAGGTCAGTGAGGGATTGACTCGGTGGTTGTAATTGAACTCAGAGTTGTAAGCGTAGCGGTGGGTTGTTCCCTCCTCGTCGGTGTATTCGGAAATTTCCCCCTCAAAGCAGTTATCCAACGTGAGTGTCTCGTTTTTTCCGTTTATAAGGTTGTCCCAACCGTCCACATGTACCTCTTCCACTTTGTATTTTTCAGGATAGAGCCAAGCGATGAACTCACCGGTCTTTTTATCCGCATGGATTAGGATCTGCTGTTTTTGGTATTCCACATTATTGGAGTGCTTGCTGTTGTAATGGACCATCAAGCTATCTTCCGGATTGGTATTCATCTCGGCAGCGGGGTATTCTTCCAAAGTCAGTTTCAGGCAGATGTTGTCGCCGAGGTTGTTTTTCGAAAGCGAGAAGCCAAGCGGTTTGTCTCTCTCGACTGTACCACCAGCCACGCGACCGAGCAGTTTTACTTTCGTCTGATCCCAAAAGCGGAGGTCGCTCATCGGCTGTTCGAAATTGATATATTCGCCTGCTTCGCTGTTCTCGTTGATCAGCACACCGTCGTTTTTAAAGACGTGATTGTCTTTCACGACCTCGACACGCTGACGGCCGATAGGGACACTGAACTCAAACTTGCCCTTATCGTTACTCCTTATCAGACTGCCGTCGCCACTGGTGGCTAATTCCCCGTTGATTTTGAACATGGCATTTTGTACTGGAATAGTACTGTTTTCGTAGAATACATAACCGTCAATTTTGATGGCTGAGTTGTCTGTAAAGTCTTGACCGGAGATTGAAGAAGTTGTGCTTCCTATAGTGACAGTCTTGGAACTCGGGTTGAACGTATGATTCGGATAGGAGGGAGTCAGAGTGTAGGTTGAGCCATTCCCTTCGTAGGGGATACCGGTGACGGTGAATACGCCGTCTGTTCCGGTCACGCTTTTCAAACCTAACTGGTTGGAGTTTGGTACCACGTCACTGACTATGGCGTTGCTAATCGTACAGTGGTTGGCATTGTAGGTCGAAGCGGTATAGGAGATGTCGTAACATTCATCTGTCACGCCCTCATCGAAGCGCCAATAGGCTTTCAACCCTGTCTCGTTACCGTTTAACACGCGGTCGTAGGTACTCTTGATTTCATCCAACTCCATTGCCTTATCCCAAAGGCGCACTTCATCGATATGCCCTTTGAAGCCTTCTCCGAGCGTTACTATGGACGGAGTAGGAGCCGGGCGGGTGGCAGGGTTTTGTGAAACCTTTTGGATGGTATCAATATAGAGTGTCCAGCTACCGGTGGTCGAATAGACGGCTGTCAGACTTGTAAAACTACCGACCTTGAGGGCTTCTGGGGAGGTCACCCATGTTGTACCATTGTTAGCACTGAATGCCGGTTTTCCATCTTGCAAAC
>ENA-UOOC01001341-UOOC01001341.1-human-gut-metagenome-genome-assembly--contig:-C48old-NODE-1341-length-21186-cov-17.085987_pt1 | contig 21186 bp, 17 predicted proteins | sample MGYA00242469_ERZ724016 | MGnify/ENA metagenome assembly ERZ724016 | reverse complement strand
TCAAAACGATTTGCGGTATCTTTTTGTCGAAAAGTATGTTATAATGACTTTGCGGTTCACCCCGTAATCCACGGGAGAGGGGGTGAAACAATGGAGTATATATTCACATTCTTGGTGTCTGTCGCAGCAGATGTAACGTCGCGGTTTATCTGCAAATGGCTTGACAGATACGATGAGAACCGCAAAGCCTAATTAAAAGGAAAGCCCCCTGGGAGTTCGCGGCTCCTTGGGGGCTTTTCCATTGGGGTGAAACCAATGGAGTATTCACATTCCTGAGTTTATTATATGCCATTCCGCGCAAAAGTCAAGCGGTGCGCAGAAAGTTTATAAACAGCGCTCAGTTCTTCAGCGACTGCATCGGGGCGGGGAGTCTGCCGCCGCGGTTGATGAAGACGGAGGGGTCACGCTGGTTGACCGGCATGATGGGGCCGTAGCCCAGCAGGCCGCCGAAGTCCAGCACTTCGCCCGCCTTGCGGCCGATGGCCGGGATGACGCGGACGGCGGTGGTCTTGCTGTTGACCATGCCGATGGCGGCTTCGTCGGCGATGAGGGCGCTGATGACGGCAGGGGTGGTGTCGCCGGGGATGATGACCATGTCGATGCCCACAGAGCAGACAGCCGTCATGGCCTCCAGCTTTTCAATGGTGAGGCAGCCGCACTCGGCGGCGTGGATCATGCCGTCGTCCTCGCTGACGGGGATGAAAGCGCCCGACAGGCCGCCGACATGGTTGGAGGCCATGACGCCGCCCTTCTTCACGGCGTCGTTCAGCAGGGCGAGGCAGGCGGTGGTGCCGCAGCAGCCGCAGGTCTCAAGGCCCATCTCCTCGAGGATGTTGGCCACACTGTCGCCCACGGCGGGGGTGGGGGCCAGCGACAGGTCGATGATGCCGGCGGGTACGCCCAGCTCTTTGGAGGCGAGGTTTGCCACCAGCTGGCCCACGCGGGTGATCTTGAAGGCGGTGCGCTTCACCAGCTCGGCCACCTGGTCGATGGGGGCGTCCTTGGGCAGCCGGGCCAGCGCGGCGCGGACCGCGCCGGGGCCGGAGACGCCGACGTGGATCTCGCAGTCGGGCTCACCGGGGCCGTGGAAGGCACCCGCCATAAAGGGATTGTCCTCGGGTGCGTTGCAGAAGACCACCAGCTTTGCTGCGCCGATGCACTGACGGTCGGCGGTGAGCTCGCTGGCCTTCTTGACGGCCTCGCCCATCAGTTTGATGGCGTCCATGTTCAGGCCCGCCTTGGTGGCACCGATGTTCACCGAGCTGCAGACGATGTCCGTCTCGGCCAGTGCGCGGGGGATGGACTCGATGAGGCGCAGGTCGCCCGCCGAGAAGCCTTTGTGGACGAGGGCAGTGTAGCCGCCCACGAAGTTGACGCCCACCTTCTTGCCGGCGGCGTCGAGGGTCTTGGCAAAGTCCACCGGGTCTGCGTCCGGGCAGGCGCCCAGCAGCATGGCGATGGGGGTGACGCTGATGCGCTTGTTGATGATGGGGATGCCGTACTCGGCGCTGATGTGCTCCACAGCCGGAACGAGCCGGGCGGCGCGGGTGGTGATCTTGTGATAAATTTTTTCGCAGGCTTTCCTGGGGTCCGGGTCGATGCAGTCCAGCAGGCTGATGCCCATGGTGACGGTGCGCACGTCCAGATTGTCCTGCGTGAACATCTCGATGGTCTCGAGGATGTCGCCGGTGTTCATCATGCTCATAGCAGTCTCTCCTTAAATGGTGTGCATCGCGTCGAAAACTTCCTGGCGGGTGAGGCTGATCTGCATCCCCATCTCAGCGGCCAGAGCGTCCATCTTCTGGTGCAGCTCCTCGTGGGAGACGCTGCACCTGGAGATGTCCACCAGCATGATCATGGCGAACATGCCCTGCAGGATGCTCTGGGTGACGTCCTCGATGTTGATGTTCAGCTCACAGCAAAGACCCGAGACGCGGGCGACGACGCCCACGGTGTCGTGGCCGATGACGGTAATGAATGCTTTCATAATTCCTACCCCTTCTATATAAATGTTGACAGAACGAAAGGCTCTCCCATTGGGAGAGGCTTACTCACCTCAAGTATAGCAGATTTCACGAAAAATGAACACTCTTTTTGGAAAAAAGAGCAGGGGAAAAGGGCAAAAGAATGTCTATCACCGGCAGAACTTGCAAAAACCAGATGCAAACTGCCGGGCAGTGTGCTATACTTATCTATAAATATCGCCACAGGCTGAACAAAGGAGAGACAACGATGGAACAGCTTCTGAAGATCCTTGAAGACAATGCCCGGATGTCGGTGGAGGACATCGCGGCCATGCTGAATAAATCCCCCGCCGAGGTGGCGGCTATGATAGACCTGGCCCGGGCGCAGGGCATCATCAAGGGCTACAAGACCCTCGTGGACTGGGAGAAGGCCGGCGTGAACCGGGTGGAAGCCGTCATCGAGCTGAATGTCAGCCCCAAGAAGAGCCGCGGCTTTGACGAAATTGCCGCCACCATCGCCTCCTTCGACGAGGTGGAGAGCGTGCTGCTGATGAGCGGCGGCTACGACCTGCAGCTGGTCATCAAGGGCCAGACCTTCCAGGAGATCGCCCTCTTTGTGGCAAAGCGGCTGTCGCCGCTGGACGATGTGCTGTCCACGGCCACCCATTTCGTGCTCCGCACCTACAAAAAAGAGGGCCGTCTGTATCAGGACGAAGAAATCGATGAAAGAGAGTGCACCGTGCTGTGATGGATTACGATAAACTGATCGCGCCTGCCGCTGCGGCCATGCGCCCCTCCGGCATCCGCAAATTCTTCGACCTCGCCGCCGAGATGCCCGAGTGCATCAGCCTCGGCGTCGGCGAGCCCGACTTCAAGACCCCCTGGGCCGTCCGTGAGGCGGGCATTGAAAGCCTCGAGCATGGCCGCACCCGCTATACTTCCAACGCGGGCCTGAAAGAGCTGCGGGCAGAGATCGCCCGCTACCTCGACCGCCGGATGGGCCTGAAATACGACCCGGCAAAGGAAGTCCTCGTCACCGTCGGCGGCAGCGAGGCCATCGACATGTGCATCCGCACTCTGGTGCAGCCCGGCGATGAGGTCATCATCCCGGAGCCGTGCTTCGTCTGCTACGAGCCCATCACCACCCTGTCCGGCGGTGTGCCGGTCCATGTGGCCTGCCGTCAGGAGGATGAGTTCCGCCTCCGGGCCGACGCCCTGAAAGCCGCTATCACCCCGAAGACCAAGCTCCTCATCATGCCCTTCCCCAACAACCCTACCGGCGCGGTGATGGAGCGGGAAGATCTCGAGGCCATCGCGGAAGTCCTGCGCGGTACCAACATCATGGTGCTGTCGGATGAGATCTACGCCGAGCTGAACTACGGCCTGCAGAACCACGTTTCTATCGCCACGCTGCCCGGCATGGCCGAGCGGACGGTGGTGGTCAACGGATTCTCCAAGACCTACGCCATGACGGGCTGGCGGCTGGGCTATGCCTGCGGCCCCGCGCCCATCATCAAGATCATGACCAAGATCCACCAGAGCGCTATCATGAGCGCCCCCACCACCAGCCAGTACGCCGCCATCACGGCCCTCAAGGACTGCGACGGCGAGATCGAGCGGATGCGCAACGAGTACAATATGCGCCGCCGCCTCGTGGTGAAGAGCTTCAACGATATGGGCCTGAGCTGTTTTGAGCCGCGGGGCGCGTTCTATGCTTTCCCCTGCATCAAGTCCAGCGGCATGAGCAGCGAGGAGTTCTGCACAAAGCTTTTGGAGCAGAAGCATGTCGCCATCATCCCGGGCAACGCCTTCGGTGCGTCCGGCGAGGGCTACGCCCGCGTATCCTACGCCTACAGCGTGGAGCATCTGATGGAGGCCATCCGCCGCATCCGGGAGTTTTTGAACGAGAACTGTAAGTGAGGAGGAAAAAACCATGCGCGATCGTGTGACGGTCCTGGCCCCGGCCAAGCTGAATCTGGCGCTGGACGTGGTGGGCATCCTGCCCGGCGGCTACCATGCGCTGGATATGACCATGCAGGCCATCTCGCTCTACGAGCGGGTGGTCATCCGCCGCAGTCCCTACCTCGATCTGGCCCTGCCCGGCAGCAATGTCAAGCCCGGCCCGGGCAACACCGCCATCAAGGCGGCGCTGGCTTTCTTCCACTATACGGGCCTGCTGGCGGGTGCAGACATCACCATCTATAAGAGCGTCCCCGTCCGGGCCGGTATGGCTGGCGGCAGCGCCGACGCGGCGGCTGTTCTGGTGGGTCTGAACGAGCTGTACGGCGCCCGCCTGTCCATGAGCGAGCTCTGCGCTCTGGGCGTCAGCATCGGCGCAGACGTGCCGTTTGCCCTCATGGGCGGCACCTGCCGGGTGCAGGGCCTCGGCGACCTTATCAAGGCACTGCCGCCCCTGCCCGAGTGCTGGTTCACGGTGGTGATGCCCGGCTACGGCATCTCGACGCCGGAGGCTTTCGCGGCCTACGACAAAGTCGGCAGCAGCGTCCACCCCGACTGCGCCGCTCAGGAAGCCGCCATCCGGGCGGGCGATCTGGACGCTGTCTGTGCCGCTGCCGGAAACGCCCTCGAGGAGTGCAGCGGAGCTAAGGACAACGAGGCCATCAAGGCCGCCCTCCGGGAGAACGGAGCCGTCACCGCCCTCATGACCGGCAGCGGCGCGGCGGTCTTCGGCGTGTTCCGCACCGAAGCCGAGGCCAAAGCCGCCGCCGACGCCCTCCGCGCCCGCTGGCCGCAGGTCTATACGGCCCAGCCCGTCAGGGGAGGGGCGGAGGTGCAGATACTGCGGAAGAGATGAAGCCTCGCCTTCGTACAACCTCTCAGTCGGGCTTGCGCCCGCCAAGGCCGGGTTGCGGCACCCAGCATCCGCAGCGCTTCGCTTGCGTCTTGCTGGCCGCTGCCCCAACAACGACTCCCTGCTTCCGCCACTGGCGGCGGTCGTCGTTGTTGCCCCTTGTAGGGGAGCCTCTGGCGAAGAGATAAAGCTTTGCGAAATGCCAAGGGCTCTCCCTTTGGGAGAGCTGGCGCGAAGCGCCTGAGAGGGCAAGGCCGCTACAAGTAAAGCACAGGCACAGCGACAGCATCGCTCTGACAAAGAGCCTGCCCATCGCTGCGCAACGGCTCTTTCGTGCCGGGCTTGCCCTCTCCGTCATTGCTTCGCAATGCCACCTCTCCCATAGGGAGAGGCCTTCGAGCAGCGCTGACCCTATAAAATGCATAACCCTCCTTCCCGTCGGGCATACTGCCCAAAGGAAGGAGGGTCTTTTTGTGCAGACCTTTTATAAAATCTGTCTCATCCTCATGATCGTCGGCGGCATCAACTGGGGTCTTGTGGGCCTGTTCCAGTTCGACTTCGTCGGCTGGCTGCTGGGCGGCAGCGCGTCCATCTGGTCACGCATCGTGTTCACGCTGGTGGGTGTGGCCGCTGTCTGCGGCATCCCGGGCCTGTTCACGGACGAGACCGGGGAATAGAGACAAAAGAAAAAAGGCTCTCATGCCGGCAGGAAATACGGCACGAGAGCCTTTTTGAAAACCTATAAAGAATCCCGCCCGGTCGTCTGCGGCAATCAAACCTACCCTTGCGGACAGGTGGGTGCTCTGTCTCCGGTTTCGCGCTTCCTCATCGAGCCTTCATGGTCGACCCATGACGGGGAGGTCTGCAATCCACCGACGAACTCCAAGCTCCCGTTGAATGATTAGTAGGATCATATAAACCGCAACAAATCGCGCCGGGCAGGAAGTCTTTGCTGAAAGATCACTCGATCTCGAACTGGTCGCTCAGACGCTTCTCGAACAGCTTGCTGACTTCCAGCAGGGTCTCATCGTCCTCGACCACGTCGAGATACTCGCCCTCGTCGTCCTCGCCGACGCTCAGGATGACCAGCTGGGCGTCCTCGTCCAGGTCTTCCTCGTTCTCGGCGTATTCGACAACGGCCAGGTAATGCACGCCCTTATGGTCCAGAGCGTCGATCACTTCAAACGTGACCTCATTGCCGTCCTCGTCCTCGAGGGTCATCAGGTCAGGCTGATATTCCTCTTCGGTCTCAGCGGCGGACTTGTTCATATCTTCTGCCATAAGTCACGTTCTCCTGTCAAATATCTAAAAATGGGATAACTGTCACACCCTGCCCTCTCTGCTCCTTCTGAGCTGTGGGTTCCGGGTACGCCTATAGTGTAGCGTTTTTTTGCCCGCTCGTCAAGATGTTTTTCGCATAGAAATCCAATAACAAATTTTCACGCTTTTCCCTCTCGCTTCCCGGGCCGGAATGTGATATACTATAGCGATAGCTTTTGGAAAGCCATCTTTGCTATAATATATGGACAGGGAGGCCCGATCATGAGAGCCTTGAAAAAAATAATGGCGGCACTGGCCCTGACGGCAGTTCTGGCCGGGTGCAGTGCGGACAATATCCTCTCCAGCATCCAGGGCGGGAAGGCCGACACGGTGCAGACGGTCAGCCGCCCGGCTGTGGAGTCGGCAGAGCTGCAGTTCACCCACCCGGCGGCGGGGGACACCATCGCGGTGTTCGATACCTCGGCAGGCGTGTTCAAAGCAGTACTCTTTTCCACCGAGGCCCCGCAGGCCGTGCAGAATTTCACGACATTGGCTCAGCAGGGCTTTTACAACGGCCTGACCGTCACCCGGGCGGAGAAGGACTTCGTGGTGGAGGCCGGGCAGGGCGCGGACGGCAGAGGCACCACCATCTGGAACGGGAACCGTTTCTCCGCCGAGACCACCGATAAACTCCATCACTATTCCGGCGCACTCTGTGCGGCAGCGGACGCCTCCGGCGACTGCGCCAGCGTCTTCTATGTCATGGAGACCCTGCCGGGCAGCAGTTCGGTGACGCAGGAGCTCATCGACCAGATGAACGCCGCCGGCTGGCGGGCCGACGTGGTGAGCGCCTACCAGACGGCGGGCGGCGCACCCTATCTCGACTACACCGACACCGTCTTCGGGCAGGTGTACGAAGGGATGGAAGTGGTGGACACCATCGCCCAGACCGGCGTGGACGAAAATCAGCGCCCGACGGAGGCTGTCACCATCAACAGCGTGAGCATTACGAAATACGAATAAGAAGCTGTTTTTCCGCCCTCCGGGCGGTGGGACGGCTGCAAAAAAATCACCCGCCAACTGGCGGGTGATCTGCGTTTATAGGGGAAAAGGGACAGGTCAGGTCCTCTTTACCTGCAGAGTGATGGCGATGTAGGTTTGCCCCTGATGGATCTTGGCTGCTACGCCTACCTTGGTCCAACGGCCAGCTTGATTATAGTTCAAGTTGGAAGCATTACTGTCGCTAGTGATGTATTTGATGAGTTCTTCCAGCTTGGTGTTCTGATAATCGTATTGGGCGATGAGGGTCAGGGTGGAGTTTGCCTGATCGATCTTTACTTTGTGGTAGACCCCGTATCCTCCAATGTAGCCCTTCAGTTCGGCGTCCAGATCGGTGTTGACAAGCTCGTTTTTGGCAATATCACACATATCAACGTCATATTTTAGATTTTTGGTGGAGGAGTTGCTTCGGATGGCCCGCATCACCTTGGCTTCGGCTTGGGCCTCCGGGCCGGAAGAACCGCCGCCACCGCTGCAGGCGGTCAGGAGCAGAAGGGTCAGTGCACCGGCCAGAAGCAGGGCAGTCAGCTTTCTCAGTTTTGTCATGTGGGTCGCCTCCAATCGTTTTTGTTTTGGTGAGTCCAGTTGTTTTTTCTCATGAAGAAGCGTCCTCTCCGGCCATCTGGTCAGGGGGTTCTTCTACCCTCATTTTATCGGAGAAGAGCCGGTGCTGTCAAGCCGGAAAACTATACAAATTCGGCTCAGGAAAATTGTGAAAACAAACCGGAAAACGACGATTTTCTGTGGACTTTGCAACAAACTGTCCGGACTTCGCAAAGAAACTTTGCCACAGGGGCGGCGGGGGCTTTCAGATCTCCCCCGGGTGCTCCTTCCGCCACTGGATGTAGTCGTCCAATATCACCGTCGCACTTACCGAGTCGAGGATGCTTTTCCGCTTCGCGCCGAAGGTGCCGCTCTCGTCGAGGAGGTCAGCAGCGGCGCAGGTGGTCTGGCGCTCGTCCCACATCCGGACGGGCAGGCCGCTCCAGATCTCAACGGTTTTGGCCAGCTTCCGGCTCTTGCGGGCGCGCTCGCCCTCGGTGCCGTCCATGTTCAGCGGCAGGCCGATGACGATGAGCTCGGCTTCGATCTCCTTTGCCACCTCGCAGACCCTGGCGGCAACTTTGTCCCGGGCCTTGACGGTGATCTGAGGGGTGATGGGGGAAGTCAGGAACTCGGTGCGGTCGCAGGTGGCGAGGCCGGTGCGGCTGTCGCCGTAATCTACTGCTAAAATTTTCATGCAGGTGTCCTCTTTCTGAGATGATTTTTTCTTCATTGTACCACAGAATAGATGTCGCTGCAATTTTGTGGTACAATGATAGCTGATATTAAGTCTGAGCGCGAGGCCCGGTCTTTTGCGCCACAGTGGGCCTCAGGCGTCCAGCACGACCAAAACCGGCTTGCCAATGGCTCCCCCTTTGGGGGAGCTGTCACGCCGAGGCGTGACTGAGAGGGCAAGGACGCGGACAGCGAGACTCAGGCGCAGCGATGGTATCGCCCTGACAAAGGCTTCTGCTTATCGCTGTGCGGTGGTTCTGTCATGCCGGGCTAGCCCTCTCCGTCACCTTCGGTGACACCTCTCCCAAAGGGAGAGGCTTTTGGCTCCCACGATAAAAAACTGACCCAACGGAGAGATTCATCATGTTAAAACTACTTTTAGGCGGCTCCGGCAGCGGAAAGACCACCCTGCTGTACCAGCGCATCCGGGCGCGGGCCGAGGCGGGGGAGAAGAGCATCCTGCTGGTGCCGGAGCAGTTCACCTCGTCCACCGAGGGCCGCATCCACCGGGAGCTGGGCGACGCGCTGAGCGGACTGGTGGAGAGCTTTTCCTTCACCAGTCTCGCCGAACATATCCTGTCGGCGGAGGGCGGCTCTGCCGTCCAGACCCTCAGCGACGCGGGCCGTGCCGTGCTGGTGCGCCGCGCCCTCGAGGAACTGCAGGACAACGTCCATTACTATTACCGCCACCGCCGCTCGGCCGCCTTCTGCCAGATGGCCGCCGAGACCATCGACGAGCTCAAGAGCGCGGGTCTCTCGGGCCGGCAGCTCTATGAGCTGGCGCAGGACTGCGGCACCGACAGCGCCAAGCTCAGCGAACTGGCCCTCATCTTTCAGGGCTACGAGACCCTGCTGGCCGGGACAGGCATGGACCCCTCCGACCGGCTGGAGCTGGCCGCATCCCGTCTCGAGGCCGCGCTGGCCCGGGGCGAACTGCCGGAGTTCCTGCGGGACAGGGCCGTCTTTATCGACGAGTTCGACACCTTCAACGCCCCGAAAAAGCGGCTGATGGGCGCCCTGCTGGCCTCGCTGCCCACCGTGACGGTGGCCCTCTGCGACGACGGCACCCCTCTCGTGCCGGGGGACATGAGCCTTTTCTCCGGCGCGAAGCAGGTGGCGGCCCAGCTGCGCCAGCTGGCCCGCCGGAACGGCACTGAAGTGGCCGTGCCGGAACTGCTGCGCCGGGACGTGCGCCACGCCGACGCCCCCGGCCTCGCCGCTGCGGCCCAGCTGCTGGCCGCGGGCCGGTGTGACCCGCCCACGGCCTGCCCGGAAATAAAATTATTCGCCGCTCCCAGCCGGGAGGAAGAAGCCCGCGCCGCCGCTGCCGCCATCCGCCGCCTCATGCGGCAGGGCGTCCGCTGCGGGAAGGTAGCGGTGGTCTGCCGCGACATCTCGAAATACCGCGCCGCCGTCAAGTACGAGTTCCGGATGGCGGACATCCCCCTCTACTGCGACGAGCCGACGACGCCCGAGTTCAGCGCCCCGGCCACGGCGGTGCGGTGTCTGCTGGCCATTGCCCGGGGTGCGGAGCTGACGGAACAGCTCACCACCCTGGCCAAGACCGGCCTCTGCGCCCTCACCGAGGAAGAGGTCTGCGCCCTTGAGAACTACGCCTACACCTGGTCGCCCAACGCGGCGGCGTGGCGCGCGCCCTTCGAGAAGAACCCCCGGGGCTTCGGTGATGTGGAACCCACCGACGAGGACAGAGAAAACCTCGCCCGGGCCGAAAAGGCCCGCGCCCTTCTCGTCACCGCCGCCGACGGCCTGCGCGGGAAGCTCCGCTCTGCCAACGCCGAGCAGATGAGCCGCGCCCTTTACTTCTGCCTGAAGGAGCTGGGCGCGGAGGACGCTCAGGCCGCGCAGGTGGAGGCCATCCGGGCCGAGCGGGGCATCCCCGCCGCCGAGGAAGCTGCCCGGGAGTGGAACGTGGTCATGGGCCTGCTGGACGAGATGGCGAGCCTGCTGGGCGGACAAAGCGTCACCATCCCCGAGTACGAAGAGCTGTTCGGGCTGCTGCTGCGCTCGTCCGACCTCGGCCACATCCCCCAGACGCTGGACGCCGTGGTGCTGGCCAGCGCAGGCAAGATGCGCCTTGACGCACCGGACTATGTCTTTGTGCTGGGCCTCTCCGAGGGCGAATTCCCCGCCGCGCCCGGCGAGACGGGCCTGCTGACCCACGCCGACCGCGACGCCCTGATGGCGCAGGAGATCGAGCTTCCGGACTGCTTCGAGAACCGGGTGGTCCGCGAGCAGGTCTGCTTTTATAAAGCCCTCACCGCCCCGGCCAGAGGCCTCTGGCTCAGCTGGCCGAAGGGGCAGGGTCAGACCCTCTGCGCCGCCCTCGAGCCCATCGTGGACGTGCTGAGACCGGGTGCGCCGGAACTGGACCTGACCGACCTTGCCGCCACTGCCGCCGACGGCCTCGACGTGCTGGGCGGCGGCTGGCCCCTGACGGAGATCGAACGCGCCAGCCTCACCGAGGCCCTTCATGCCCCCGGCGGGGCAGAACCCGAGGGCCTCGCCCTCCTGCGCCGGATGGCGGGCCGCAGCCCCCGTCAGGTCAGCGACCTCGAGGCGCTGGAAACGCTGCTGGGCCGGCGGCTCCGCATCTCGCCCAGTCAGCTCGAAAAATACTACACCTGCCGGTACGGCTATTTTCTGCAGTACGTGCTGGGCCTGCGCCCCCGGAAGCGGGCGGAGCTCTCCGCCGACCAGAGCGGCACCCTCATGCACTGGGTGCTCCAGATGGCCCTCGACCCCCACCCCGGCCCCGACAACCCCTGCGCTGGCTTACAGCCCTTCCTCGACCTCGACGACGAGGCCATGGCGGCGCTGGCCGGGCTTCTCGTAGATGAGTACGCAAAGCGCTACCTCCCCGAGGATACGGCCCGCTTCGCCTATCTGCTCTCCCGCCTCAAAAAGAGCATGACGGGCCTGCTTTGCTACCTGCGGGATGAACAGCGCCAGTCCAGCTTCAAACCGGTGGCCTGTGAGCTGAAGATCGGCCCCGGCGAGGATGCCGTGCGGGGCCAGACCTACCGCCTCTCGGATGGCCGGACGGTGCAGCTCATCGGCACCGTGGACCGCGCCGACGAGTGGATCGAGGACGACGGCACCCGCTGGGTGCGGGTGGTGGACTATAAGACCGGCACGAAAAAGCTCGACCTGCGGGAAGTCTACTGCGGCCTCGACTGTCAGATGCTGCTCTACCTGTTCAGCCTGACCCGGGACGCCGACGGACGATTCACCGGGGCAGAGCCTGCGGGTGTGCTGTATCTGCTGGCCGACCCGGCCCCCGAGACGACCACCCGGGGCAAGGCCGCCCGGAGCATGGAATACAAGCTGGACGGCCTCGTCCGGGACGAGCAGAAGGTCTTCGATGCCATGGACGCCGAGGAGACGGGGCGGTACCTGCCCTTCAGCTTCCGGGGCGGTGTACCCAGCCCCTACCAGAAAGAGAAACGTGCCGACAAGGCCAAGCTCTCCCGCATCCAGCTCCATCTGGACGACCTTGTGACCCGGATGGGCGAACAGCTCTACAGCGGCTGCATCGCCGCCGAGCCGCTGGTCACGGGCCACAGTCCCTGCCGGTGGTGTGACTACGGCTTCATCTGCTGCCATGAGGACGGCATCGGAGAGCGGGCGCTGGACGCCCCCGCAAAGCCGTTTGAACCGCCAGAAAATTCAGATAAAAAGAAGGAGGAAGACCAGTGAGCGAGACAAAATGGACCCCGGCCCAGCGTGCCGCCATCGACGACCGGGGCGGTGCGCTGCTGGTGAGCGCCGCCGCCGGCAGCGGCAAGACCGCTGTCCTGACGGAGCGGGCCGTCCGGCTCATCACCGACCCGGAACATCCCGTGGACGCCGACCGGCTCCTCATCGTCACCTTCACCAACGCCGCCGCCGCAGAGCTCCGCGCCCGCATCGGGCAGGCGCTGCTCCGCCGCAGTCAGGCAGAGCCGGGCAACACGGCCCTCCGCCGCCAGCGGATGCTGCTGCAGAGAGCCCCCATCTGCACCATCGACGCCTTCTGTCTCGACCTGCTCCACAAGCACTTTCAGGCGCTGGACATCCCGCCGGACTTCACCCCTGCCGACCCCGGCAGCGTGGAGATGCTGCGGAACGCGGCCCTCTCCGAGACGCTGGAAGCGGCCTATCAGGATGCGGACTTCTGCGCCTTCGCCGACCTCTACGGCAAGGGCCGCACCGACAAGGCGGCGGGGGAGGCTGTTTTGCAGGTCTATGACTTCCTCCGCGCCCTGCCGGACTACGATAAAAAGCTGGACGAGATGCTGGCCCCGTGGCAGGACGAGAACGGCTTTGCCCGCACCTGCTGGCATGATATTCTGATGCAGGAGGCCGCCCGCTCTGCCCGGGCCGCGAAGGAGCTGCTCTGCGCCGCGCTGAACGACTGCAGGGAGGACTTCGTGACTGCGCAGGCCGACGCCGAGGCCAGCAAGAAGACCCCTGCCGCCAAGGAAAAGGCTGTGGCGGCAGTGAACGAGAAGTTTGCCGAACCCCTCGAGCGGCTGGAAAACTCCGCCGCCCTGCTGGGCGAGGTGGAGCGTCTGGCCGGGGCGGGGGAATGGACGCCCCTCTACGACAGGCTGACGCCCTACGTCCTCGGCATGGAACAGGCCCCCGGCCTCAAAAATATGAAAAAGCGGCTCACCGGTGAGCACAAGGACGCCGTCAAGACCCGGGCCGACGAGGCCGCGAAGCTCTTTGAGAAAATCGAAGACCTCATCAGTTGCAGCCTCGACGAAGCCGAGCTTGACCGGAAAGCCGCCGAACCCTGCCTCCGCGCCCTCTTTGCCGCCGTGCGGGACTTCGACGCCCGCTTTGCGGCCCGGAAGCGGGAGAGAAGATTGCTGGAATTCAGCGACTTCGAGCATCTGGCCCTGCGGCTCCTGCGGGACGCCGACGGCCAGCCCACCGAGCTGTGTCAGGGCATCCGGCAGGGCTACGCCGCCGTCATGGTGGATGAGTATCAGGACACGAACGCCCTGCAGGACGCCCTTTACCGCTGTCTGGCCAGCCCGGCAGGGGATGACCTCTTCCTCGTGGGCGACTTAAAGCAGAGCATCTACCGCTTCCGTCAGGCGGACCCCAGCATCTTCCGGGAAAAGCTGGAGAGCTGGCCCCTCCTGCCCGGCGGCGAAGCCCGCCCCCGGCCCGAAGACGGCAGGCCCGGCGAAAACGCCATGCTGGCGCTGGATGCCAACTTCCGCTCTGCCCCGCAGGTGGTGGCGGGCATCAACTTTATCTTCGAACAGCTCATGACGCCCGCTCTGGGCGACACGGCCTATGGCGACGGCCAGCGCCTCGTCTGCGGCGCACCCGGCGCGTACGAGGGCAGCGTGGAGGCTCACTTCCTGCCCGACGATGCCGCCGAGACGGACGCACAGTATATCGCCGACCGCATCGAGGCGATGGTGGCCTCCGGTGAGCCGGTGCGGGACGGCGGCACCACCCGCCCGGTGCAGTACGAGGACTGCTGTGTCCTGCTGGCGGCGAGAGGCGACTTTCCAGCCTACGCCGAGGCCCTGACGGCCCGGGGCATCCCGGTCTACGCTGACGCCCGGGAAAACCTGCTGGACGCGCCCCACATCCGCCCCCTCATCGCCCTGCTGCGGGTCATCGACAACCCCGCGCAGGACATCTATCTCGCTGCCGCTATGCTGGGGCCGATGTTCGGCTTTACGGACGACGACCTCGTCCGCCTCCGGGCCGGGGCGCAGACACCCGATCAGCACACCCGCATCAGCCTCTACGGCGCAGTGCTGCAGGCCGTCCAGAGCGGGGCGGAGGATGACTTCACCCGCCGGGTGCGGGCGTTCTACCGGCGTCTGACGGCCCTGCGCCGGATGGCCCGGAGCGTGCCGGTGGAGGAACTGCTGGAAGAAATTTTTGTTTCCACCGGCTACCTCGCCGCCCTCGGTGCCATGGAGAACGGCCAGCGCCGCCGGGAGGACGCGCGGCGCTTCGCCTCCTTCTGCGCCGGGGCGGGCGCGGGCGGCATCTCGGCCCTCGTCCGTGCCATCGATGCGGCCACGCTGGCGGGCTCCACCGGGCAGGAGACTGCCCCCGGCGGGGCGCGGCCCGGCTGCGTCACCATCATGACCATCCACCGCTCCAAGGGCTTGCAGTTCCCGGTGGTGTTCGTGGCCGACACGGCCCGGCAGTTCAACGCCGCCGACACCCGCCAGCCTGTCCTGCTCCACCGCGTCTGGGGCGCGGGCCTCCGTCTCCGTCCCGAGGGCGGCGAGGGGGCCTATAAGACGGCGGCCTACACCGCCCTCTCCACCGTCCACGCCGCCGAGATGCGGAGCGAGCAGATGCGGCTTTTGTATGTGGCCCTCACCCGGGCGCAGGATAAGCTGATCCTGACGGTGCCGCTGGGCATTGGCCGGACGTCCAACCCCTTCGCCAAAGCCGCCGCCTTCCTCGCCGCCGGGGCGGGGGAGACCCTGAACGCTCAGGCGGGCAGCTTCGCCGACTGGCTGCGGGCGGCGCTCCTCGTCCACCCCAACGGCGGGCCTCTCCGCCGTCTGGCGGGGAACCTCGAGCTGCCCTTTGCGGACACCAGAAGCACCATCGCCCTCACAGTGCAGGCCAATGTCCTCCCGCCCGAAGAAGCCCCCGCCGAGGCGGAAGAGCCGCCCCGGCCCGAGGCCGACCCGGCCCTTGTGGAGACGCTGCGGCAGGGCTTCGGCTGGCGGTATCCGGCGGCAGCGCTGGCGGACATCCCGGCCAAGGTCAGCGTGACCAGCCTCGTCCACGCTGCTGAGCAGACCACCCTCGAGCGCCCGGGCTTCCTCTCGAAGGACGGCCTCACCGCCGCCGAGATGGGTACGGCTCTCCATGCCTTCCTCGAACACGCCGACTTCGGGGCGCTGGCCGCTGTGCGGGACGCAGAGGACGACGCCGTTCTGGCCGCTGTCCGCGCCGAGCGGGAGCGTCAGGCGGCGGCGCAGCTCACGCCCCCCGCCATTGCCGGGAAGCTGGATGTCTATAAGATACTCCGCTTTGTGCGCAGCGAGGCGTTCCGCCGCATCTGCGGGGCAGAGGATGTGCTGCGGGAGCTGGCTTTTATCACGTCGCTGCCCGCCGCCGAGGTCATGGCCGCTCAGGGCCGCGCCCTGCCCGACGGCCCTGACGCCGACGCCGGGGTGCTGGTGCAGGGCATCGCGGACATCGTCCTCGTCTACCCCGACCACCTCGAGCTTCTGGACTACAAGACGGACCGCCGCAAGACCCCTGCCGACTTCGTCCGCGCCTACCGCGCTCAGCTGGAGCTCTATGCCAAGGCCATCGAGAAGCGCTTCGCCCCCCGGCGGGTGACATATAAAGGGATATATTCGCTGGAGCTGGGGGAGCTGATTGAAGTTTAAGAATATTTTTCAAATTCCCGCATAAAAATGCTTGACAGCCTCCCCGGGGTGTGGTAGAATACTCGAGTAAAGAAAGCAGCTACGGCCTGTGCCGCGCTCGCCTTGAGGGGTAAGGATCCCCGGGCTATACCCTGAACCGATTCGTCTTGAAGACCGAATCGCGCTTTTGAGTGAATTTTGCGCGGCTGTCCCGAAACTGGGGCGGCCGCGTTTTCTATGCCAAAAAACGCAACACTATGGACTATTGTTTGGAGGTGCATTCATTATCGCTACCGCTGGAAAGTCGAAGGAACTGGAGATCAACGGTCAGATCCGTGACCGTGAGGTTCGCCTGATCGGAGCCGACGGCGAGCAGAAGGGCGTGGTCAGCATTCAGGTGGCCATGCGTGCTGCTGAGGACGCAGGGCTCGATCTGGTAAAGATCGCACCGCAGGCTGTCCCGCCTGTGTGCAAGGTGCTGGATTACGGCAAGTACCGTTTTGAACAGCAGAAGAAGGAGAAGGAAGCCAAGAAGAACCAGAAGGTGGTCGAAGTCAAAGAGACCCGCCTCTCGCTCAACATTGACACCAACGACTTCAACACCAAGCTGAACCAGACGGCCAAGTTCCTGGCCGCTGGCCACAAGGTAAAGGCCTCGATCCGTTTCCGCGGCCGTGAGATGGCGCACAGCGCACTCGGTGCTGACGTGCTGAAGCGCTTTGCTGAGGCCCTGCCTCAGGCAAGCATGGATAAGCCGCCGGTCCTCGAGGGCCGCACGATGTCCATTCTGCTGATCCCGAAACCCAATAAGGACTAATTTTAGGAGGAAACTAAAATGGCTAAGATGAAACTGAAGACGCACTCCGGCGCTAAGAAGCGCTTTAAGCTGACCAAGAACGGCAAGATCAAGCGCGGCCACGCATTCCGCAGCCACATCCTGACCAAGAAGACCACCAAGCTGACCCGTGGTTACCGTCAGCCCAGCTACGTTGATAAGACCAACGCAGCTACCATCAAGAGCATGCTGCCCTACGCCTAAGAGCGAGCCGCAGGCAAACACATTCTATTGAGACAACTAAAGGAGATATAAAAAATGGCACGTATCAAGGGCGCAACCATGACTCACAAACGTCGTAAGAAGATGCTGAAGCTGGCCAAGGGCTTCTACGGCTGCAAGAGCAAGCACTTTAAGATGGCCAAGCAGCAGGTCATGAAGAGCGGCAACTACGCTCTGGCTGGCCGCCGCATGAAGAAGCGCCAGTTCCGCAACCTGTGGATCTGCCGCATCAACAACGCTGTCCGTCCTCTGGGCATGAACTACTCCAGCTTCATGGCTGGCCTGAAGAAGGCTGGCATCGAGCTGAACCGCAAGATGCTCAGCGAGATGGCCATCAACGATCCCAAGAGCTTCGCAGCTCTGGTCGAGACCGTGAAGAACGCCTAATAGACCTTAAAAAAGACGCCCGCGCGTATCAAATACGCGGGCGTCCTTTTTGTATGTTTTGGTAGTTGGAGGAAAGACGGATGGAGAAGATCACCAGCCGGGAAAACGCAAAAGTCAAATACGCCTGCCGTCTGGCGTCCAGCGGGGCGTTCCGCCGGGCCGAGGGCCGCTTTCTGGCCGAGGGGCGGAAGCTCTGCCCCGAGCTTTGCCGGGGCGCAGAGCTGGAGACTCTCTTCTGCACCGAGTCGGCGCTGGAAAAATGCCCGGAGCTTTCGGAATTGCCGGGCGAACACTACCTTGTGGAAGACCATGTGGCCGATAAGCTGGCCGACGTGGGGACCCATCAGGGGGTGTTCGGCGTCTTCCGCACCCCGGTGCACACCTTAGAAGAGGTGAAGACCGGCGGGCGCTACCTCGCCCTCGAGCGGGTGCAGGACCCCGGCAACGTGGGGACGCTGCTCCGCTCTGCGGCGGCTTTCGGCTTTGACGGCGTGCTGCTCAGCGACGGCTGCGCCAGCGTCTTTGCGCCCAAGACCCTCCGGGCCTCCATGGGCGCAGCGGTGCGCATCCCCGTCATCGAGGCGGGGAAGATGCCCGAGGCCATCGCCCTGCTGCGGGAGAAGGGCATCACCTGCCTTGCCGCCGCCCTCTACCAGTCCCAGCCCCTGAGTGCGGCGGCGTCCGGCTACCCGGACGGCGTCTGCGTCGTCATCGGCAGCGAGGGTCAGGGCCTCACCGATGAGACCATCGCCGCCTGCACCGGCACTGTCCGCATCCCCATGACCGACCGGGTCGAGAGCCTGAACGCCGGCATCGCGGGCAGCATCCTGCTGTGGCATTTCCGGGAGGAGAGCCTGTGACGCGGGCCGGGGAGGGGCAGCTGAGCCTTTTCCCGCCCGAACCGGCCCCCGACCCGCTCCTGTGCTGGCTCTGGCTGGCGGGGACGCTGGGCGCGGGCAGTCAGCGGGCCGGAGCCGTGCTGGATGCCTTCGGCGGGGCGCAGGAGGCATGGGAGGCCCGGGACACCGACGCCTTCGCCGCCGCTGCCGGACCTGCCGCCGTCCAGCGCGCCTGCCTGCCGGATAACACCCCCGAGCACTACCGGGCCTTTGCGCGGCGGTGCGCGGCCCGGCGCATCCGCATCCTGCCCTATGACGACCCGGACTATCCGCTGGCCTTCTCCCGCATCTCCGATATGCCGCTGGTGCTCTACTGCACCGGCGACCCCCGCTGGCTCAATGAGCCTGCCGCTGTGGGAATGGTGGGGACCCGGAAGCCCACCGAATACGGTCTGCGGGCCGCAGAGGACATCGGGCGGGGCCTCGCCCGGGCGGGGGCCATCATCGTGAGCGGTCTGGCCGACGGACTGGACAGCGCCGGACACCGGGCGGCGGTAGGGGAGAACTGCCCCACCATCGCGGTGATGGGCGTCCCCATCGACCGGACCTACCCCGCCGCCAACCGGGAACTCCGCCGGGCCATCGAGAGGCGGGGCTGCGTCATCAGCGAATACCCGCCCGAAAGTGAGCCGGTGGGTGCCGTGGGATTTTTGCAGCGCAACCGCCTCATCGCGGCCCTCTCCGGGGCGCTGGTGGTGGTGGAGGCCAAGGAAAAGAGCGGCACCATGTCCACCGTGGGCCACGCAGAGCGGTACGGTAAGCCGGTGTTCGCCGTGCCGGGCAGCATTTTTTCGCCCGCCTCGGCGGGGACGAATGCCCTTCTGCGGGACGGACGCGCAAAAGCGGTCTGTACAGCAGCGGATTTATTTGGTACACTGGGGCTGCAGGCCGCAAGACCGGCCCCGGCACCCCGGGAGACGCCCCGGCCCCTGAGTGAAAATGAGCGGCTGGTGCTCTCCTGTCTCGGCGCAAAGGCGCAGGGCGTGGAGGAGCTGGGCGTCAAGAGCAGCCTGCCCACGGCGGCGCTGCTGGGCGTCCTGATGAAGCTCGAGCTTGCGGGCCGGGTGAGCTGTCTGCCGGGTAAACGGTATATTCTGCGCGGAGGAAGCGCAAGTTAAAGAGGAATAACCTCTCCGTCATCGCTGCGCGATGCCACCTCCCCTACGGAGGGGAGCCTTTGGCAGTCCGGAGCACGGATGCTTCTCGGGAAAATGGCGGGCTTCACCTTTTCCCTGAGCACAGCGGCTGATGAGGATTTATATATAGGAGAAGAACGTAATGGCAAAACTCGTCATCGTGGAGTCGCCTGCCAAGGCGAAGACCATCGGCAAATATCTGGGCAAAGACTACGAAGTTACGGCCAGCATGGGCCACATCCGCGATCTGCCCGCCTCCCAGCTGGGCATCGACATCGAGCATGACTATGCGCCGCAATACATCAGCATCAAAGGCAAGGAAAAGCTCATCAAAGAGCTGAAGAGCAAGGCCAAGCACTCCGACGGTGTGCTGCTGGCGACCGACCCGGACCGTGAAGGTGAAGCCATCAGCTGGCATCTGGCCAACATCCTGGGCCTCGACCCCCACGAGCCCAACCGCGTGACCTTCGACGAGATCACCAAGAAGGGCGTGAAGGAGGGTATGGCCCACCCCCGCGCCATCAACGAAGACCTCTTCAACGCCCAGCAGGCCCGCCGTGTGCTGGACCGTCTGGTGGGCTATAAGCTGAGCCCCTTCCTGTGGCGGAAAGTCCGGCGCGGCCTGTCGGCGGGCCGCGTCCAGAGCGTGGCCGTCCGCATCATCGACGACCGCGAGAAGGAGATCGAAGCCTTCAAGCCCGAGGAATACTGGAACGTGGACGCCACTCTGGGCGTGGGCCGGAAGAGCTTCACGGCCCGTCTGGCCTCCGACGACAAGGGAAAAAAGCTCCTGCCCCACTCTGAGGCCGAGGCCCGCGCCATCGAAAAGGGCCTCGAGGGGGCCGAGTACACCGTGGGCGAACTGAAAAAGGGCAAGCGCGCGAAGCAGCCCACCCCGGCCTTCATCACCAGTACCCTGCAGCAGGAGGCATCCCGCCGTCTGGGCTTCACGGCCACCCGCACCATGCGGGCCGCCCAGACCCTGTACGAAGGCGTGGACATCGCCGGCCACGGCACCATGGGCCTCATCACCTATATGCGTACCGACAGCCTCCGCATCTCCGACGAGGCTGTGGCAGCTGCCAGAGAGTACATCGCCGGGGCCTACGGCGAGAGCTATATCTGCCCCTACAAGCGCACCTGGAAGACCAAGAGCGCCACGGCAGCGCAGGACGCCCATGAGGCCATCCGTCCCTCTGTGCCGGGCCTGACCCCCGACGAGGTGGACAAGAGCATCAGCGGCGATACCGCCAAGCTCTACCGGATGATCTGGAGCCGCTTCATGGCCAGCCAGATGGCGGACTGCCAGCAGGACACCGTGTCCGTCACCGTCTATGCCGGCGGCTACCGTTTCAAGGCCAGCGGCTACACGGTCACCTTCGACGGTTTCACCGCCCTGTACGAAGAGGCCACCGACGAGAAGGAAAAGAAGGAGACCAGCCTTCCTCCCCTCGAGGAGGGTCAGGTGCTCAAGCTGCGGGAGCTGAAGAGCGAGCAGAAGTTCACCCAGCCCCCCGCCCGCTACACCGAAGCCACCCTCATCAAGGCGCTGGAGGAGAACGGCATCGGCCGCCCCTCCACCTACGCCCCCATCATCACCACCATCATCGACCGCGGCTATGTGGAGCGGGAGCAGAAGAAGCTCAAGCCCACCCTGCTGGGCCGGGCCGTGGACGGCCTGATGCTGGAGCAGTTCCCCCACATCGTGGACGTGGATTTCTCGGCAGAGATGGAGAAGAACCTCGATAAGGTCGAGAGCGGCAAGACAGACTGGCACAAGACCGTGGACGACTTCTACAAGGGCTTCGCCGCCAGCCTCGAGCAGGCCGAGAAGAACATGGAAGGCAAGAAGGTCAAGGTGCCGGATGAGCCGTCCAGCGAGGTCTGCGACCTCTGCGGCCGTCCCATGGTCATCAAGGTGGGCAAGTACGGCAAGTTCCTGGCCTGCAGCGGCTTCC
>ENA-UOOC01001333-UOOC01001333.1-human-gut-metagenome-genome-assembly--contig:-C48old-NODE-1333-length-21221-cov-4.503685_pt1 | contig 21221 bp, 20 predicted proteins | sample MGYA00242469_ERZ724016 | MGnify/ENA metagenome assembly ERZ724016 | reverse complement strand
AAATATGGTAAGGGCATCATCAATAACGCCAAGACGAAGATCATCTTGAACCTGGAAGATGATGAAGCTATGCGTGTCCAGGATGCCCTTAAACTGACAGACGCGGAGATTTCCAATATCACCCGCTTTGAGCGAGGAAATGGACTGATCTCCACCAATAACAATCACATCACGGTTGAGTTCAAAGCCTCCAAATTGGAGAAGCAGCTCATCACTACAGACCGCTATGAACTGAGTCAAATCCTCAAAGAGCGGTCTTGATTCTTACGCTTTTCGTCAACGAGCGGCAACGCTCCATCCGCCACAATTTACACATCGGCGACGTTCAACGTTGACGGTTTCCCTGCCAGCGTTGAATGTCGCCAATCTTCTACATGAGGAGTGATAATTCATGTCCTTTGCAAGTCGGTACCGGGGCTCCGAACTCACCATTATGGTGAAGCTGATCTCGATTTTCGGGGTCGTTGAAGCCTGCCAGATGCGTGAGTTGTTCTCCCATCTTGGGGACAAACAGTACAGCAAGATTATGAGCAGGCTCCATCAGGAGGGAATGCTCTACATTTTGCCTGATGCCGAGCACCTGGCCTCCAATCGTCTCTCTGTCAATAAAGTCAACTGGGATGACAGCGTCGCCAGTTTTTGGGCCCTGATCAGCATCAAGGACAGCATCCAAGACTTCTGCGCCGGCGAGATGCCGGCGATCCTGACGGTATCCACGGGTGAATTTGACTGCGATATTATCCCCGTCAATGACAAGGCACTGGCCTTGATCAATGACACCTGCTTTGACTTGCCAAGTAATGTGCGCCGGCTTCTGGTTGTCCGATCATTCGATGCCGCTGCGGGCATAGAGCGCAGGTTCCGCAATGATTTCGTCATCGTCGTGGGGAAAGACGGCGTGACAGGCTCCTATGAACTGTGAGGTGTGACATGATAAACGAGACTTACATGGAGGCGATGATGACATTGGCCTCCGACTACGACCAAATGAGCCAAGAACTCTTCCGGCTGGCTCATAAGCTGGAAGATACCCCTGGCTATAACCCAAAAAATGAGATGTATAGCCTTGTCCGGACAGCGGAGCAGGCTACCGTCGGGCTCCGTGGCCTTGCGGCACGGACGGAATGGGAGAAAGCCAGAGAACTCTATGAAACCGCCGGGGATGCAATGGGCATCCGAGTCAGTGAAGACCCGAACTGGATCAAAATCACGGTCCCCGCTATCCTCCCAAAGCGGAATGCACGAGACAATACGCTTTACCTCACCCGGCCGCTTCGTGCCTGCCTTTTGAAGTTCCAGGCCGCAGACCCCATTGAGCGATTTGAACGGTGCGTGATCTGCATAGTCCACCAGTACGATGCGGCTCTTGGCACCCGCCGTGTTCGCGATTACGACAACATTGAGACCAAGCGGTTTCTGGATGTGATCGAGTCGGTGTTCCTGACCAATGACAGCGGCCTTCTCTGCTCAGTGCTTCAGACGACCAAAATGGGTGATCGGGACGCTACGGATTTTTATCTGATGCTCCCGGAATCCCTGCTGAAATGGGTCGAGAAGTACCTCTAAACAGATACCGAAACCTACAAAAAAACCGGTTCAGAAACTGGTATGAAAATCGGCTGTACAGAAACCATGTACCTGGGCCCTCATTTTTCGGTATGGAATTGGAGCCCTGATTTACCGGGGTGTTTTTGATTATGTTCAGAAAGGGCCGCGAGCAGATTGGGATGTGGCTTTCTTTCGGCAGTCTATTCCGCAGGCTTTGAAGGCCTGCTCTTTTTATATCTTTTTCAAGCGAGAAGGTGGTTATCTTTGCTGTTCCAGTCAGATGACCGTATGCTGGAGCTTCTCTGGTTTGTCGGCTACTGTGTGGATTTTCCGGCTCAGCTGGCTGATCGGATCGATGGTCATTGGGAATGGAATCGGCATGTGAAGTACAGGGCGATCAAGAGTGGTTATCTTTCGGTGCATCGGGATGTGTACCAGCAGCGGGTGATAAGGTCTCTGCGTTTGACGCCGGCGGGGCTTGAGTATATCGGGCAGCGTGATCCCAAAGCGCAGGTCCACATCATGGCCCGTCAGGACTTGAATGTCGGCAATCGGAACGCCACAGATCGGATCATGCGTCGTCATGCACAAGCCACAGCTCTGTTGATGGCCTATCACGCCGGCGCAAAGTTCCTGCCCCAGGAAAAGCCCAGCCTACTGGCAAAGCCGCAAGTATCTTCCGTTCCCTATGACCCAGCGCAATTCTACTACTACTTTTCACATGATTTCCGCCAGGCGCTCCGTGAAAAGAGCGATCTGGTGGATGCGAAGGCCTCGCGGCTCTTGGGGGTGCTCATACACCAGCATTACGGCTACCTGCTGTACTACACAGGTCATACCCGGATGTACTGGCTCGCCGGCACTGAGGAGAACGTGAGCGCGATGGTGGAGCAGGTCCTCAATATTCGAGGTATGCCAGTCACCACCTTCAACGAGGTCATCATTGGCTCCAGAATGCCCGTAGCCCAAAAGCTCATGCGGCAGGGGAAGCATGTCCATAGCCGCTACTTTACCCTCTCCCCTCATTGCAACAGCATCTTCTTCGTCACCAATGACCGGCGGGGCGATGCACTATTCTCCATCATCGTAGACCAGCAGAAGCAGTTGGAAATCAACCGAGTGGCCCTGTCGGACTTTATCCCGCCCAGGGAAAGCCGATTCTACGACGCAATGACCCCGGACGGCAAAAGGCCCGTCATTCTTGGCTACACATGCGATCTACTCACATTCTCCGATCTGAGCGCATTCATGCCCGGATTCGAGGAGCCGACGATCGTGCTCTGCTACGATTATCAGCTCAACACCATCCAATCCCTTGTGAAAACACCCACCGAGGTACGAATTATGAAAGGCGGTGATACCTCGTGAAGAAAAAAGTTGGCGGCATCATCAGCATTGTCGTCCTGATCCCTGTGCTGCTCTTTGTCGCCGGCATCGTGGCCCAATTCATCATCAATATCAATGCTTGGAAGGCGGCAGGCAGCGACTATCGCACCTCGCCCGGCCTACCGTCGCTGGAGCTGGACGCGATCATCTCCGCACTCTTCACCTTCCCGGAAGGCCCAATCGCTATTGCGGCGATCGTCGTTGGCATTGCCCTCATCTGCGTCTTCGGGCTCCGGCTTGGCTGGAACCGTGGCGGCATGACCGACCTGGATCGAAACCTCACCATCTCCAGCTCTGGCAGTTATGGCACAGCCGGCTTCATGAGCGAGCGAGAGGCCAGGAACTGTTTTGATCTAACAACTCCGAGCAAGACCAAGCAGGACATCCTGGGCCTGACGAATTCCGAGAAGGTCATCACACTGCCGGAGAAGACCCGGCTCAACAGCAATCTTGCCATATGCGGTGCCTCCGGTACTGGCAAGTCGAGAAGCATTTCCCGGAACCTGATCCTTCAGGCGGCCAGGCGAGGGGAGTCCATTATCGTCACTGATCCAAAATCGGAACTCTACGAGTCCATGAGCCAGTACCTGCGGGATCAAGGCTACACGGTTCGTGTCTTCAATCTGATCGAAATGGACCACAGCGACTCCTGGAACTGCCTCGGGGAGGTGGGCGGTAGCGAACTGATGGCGCAGACCTTCAGTGACATCGTCCTTTCCAACACCTCCGGCGATTCCAAAGACGCCTTCTGGTTCAACGCAGAGCTGAACCTGCTCAAGGCGCTGGTCCTCTATGTCTCTCTGGAGATGCCTCATGAAAAGCGCAACCTCGGCACGGTATATGAACTGCTGACCAAAGAGGATGAGCGCAGTCTGAATAAGATCATGAGCAGCATCCGCCGTGAGCACGTCAATAAATTCACTGGAGAGGTAATGCCTCCCTCGCCGGCATTCGCGCCGTTTGCGATCTTCATGCAATCCAACGAGACCGTCCGCACCAGCGTAATCATCGGCCTGGGCAGTAAGCTCCAAGTCATGCAGGCCAAGCAGGTCCGCAATATCACCTCTTACAATGAGATCGATCTGGAACTGCCGGGTAAGCAAAAGTGCGCTTACTTCTGCATCGTGTCCGACCAAGACAACACCTTCGACTTCCTCAGCTCCCTCTTCTTCAGCTTCCTGTTCATTAAGCTCATCCGCTACGCCGACAGCCACTGCGAAGGCGGCGTCCTCAAGCCGAAGGTGAAGTTCATCTTGGATGAGTTCCCCAACTGCTGCCTGATCCCGGATTTTACAAAGAAAATCAGCACGATCCGCTCTCGCGGCGTCTCTGTCGCTGTGTTTTTCCAGAACGTCGGTCAGATGAAAAACCGCTACCCTGACGATCAGTGGCAGGAGATCCTGGGCGCATGCGACTCCACGGTATTCCTCGGCTGTACCGATATGCTTACGGCGAAATACTTCAGTGACCGTATTGGCGTAGCCTCCGTGGAGGTGGAGAGTGAGATGCGGGAACTCAATACCATGCACATCAGCAACTACACCCCTCAATTCCGCAGGACGAACTCCCTCGGCCGCAGACAACTGCTGACACCGGATGAAGTCCTCCGTCTGCTGCCTGATGAAGAGCTGATCTTCATCCGTGGCCAGAAAGTGTTCCGAGCGCACCGTTTTGACTACTCAAAGCATCCTGAGTACAAGAAACTGCGCAATTCCAAAGCAGTCCAGCATGAGCCCGATTGGAGACGATCCAACCGGGCTTTTGTCATGGAGCATAAAGACCAACCTGTCATTTCCGTTGACCAAGCCGGCGAAGGGCAGCCCAAACCCACTGGTGCATCACCCCCCTCTGCATCGATGGACGAAGAGGCGCCCATTGGTCGGTCAGTCAACTTAAATGAAATACTCAAAGGAAGGAAGCGATAGCCATATGTCCCCCAGAAAAAAGGCAACTGAGGACCAGCAGGTCCCCGAGCTGGAAACTGTTCCTGAGCAGAGCCAGCAGGCGGAATCCCCGAAGGAACCTGCGTCCGTGCCGAGAAGACCCCCCAGCAGTGCGGCCGACATCCTGATCCTGAACGACCAGGAGCGTGGCTTCACCCCGGAAGACAGTGAAGACGTCAAGTGGAACTATCTCTCCGGCGCCATGCACACACATAAGATCCTCACCGGCGTAGTCAGCGGCATTGAGACTCTGGAAAACGGAAACATCATTTGCGCAGTTGACTACGAGGGTGTCCGCATCCTGGTCCCTGGCCGGGAGATGTTCATGGACACCTGGCCGGAGGACAGTTTGCCGTCCATCCGCTATCAGGTACGCCTGCGGCGTTGCCTGGGCGCCACCATCGACTTCATGCTCTCCGGCATTGACTTCACACATCGCGCAGCAGTCGGTAGCCGGCGTGAGGCGTTGAAGCAGAGGCAGACCCGTTACTACGGCACCAACCGCGTGAAGGTCGGGAGCCGTGTCGCTTGCCGGGTCATCGGCGTGGGCAACAACCGAATCACCGTGGAGGCGGTTGGTGTTGACTCCATCATTCCCGCCAGCGATCTGTCCTGGGAATGGTTTGCCGATGTGAGTGACCTGTATGCCGCCGGCGACCTGGTGGTTGCGAAAGTCATGGAGATCGATCAGGATGAGGAAACGGGCGATTACTCCGTTCGTCTGTCTGTGAAGGCGGCGAGCGAAAACCCCGACCTCCCCGTTCTGAAGAAGCTGGTCCCCGGCAGCAACTACTTCGGAGTCGTCACCGGGGTCCGCGACCGGATCTTTTTCATTCGGCTCCAGACAGGCGCCAACGCCAAGACAGCAACATACCGCACCAAGGAGATCCCCGCCAAGCTGGACACTGTGAGCTTCCTCGTTCGCAGTGTGGACCTGGAGCAGGGTCTCGCATTCGGCCTCATCACCCGCGTGATCAAGCGTCACTCCAGATTGAGGTGATGGCCATGCGCGGCTCAAAACACGGGAAACTCCAGCATTGCCGTGACGTGATCCGCGATTGCCTGAACATCGTGGAGGAAAGAGGAGACACTTTCGTCGCCATCCATAAAGATGACGAGACCGAGTGTGTGATCCTCGTCTCCATGATCCGCACGCAGTCGATCTTATCCGTCATCGTGGCGGATAAGATCCTGTTTGCGGAAGGCAATGAGACGGAAATGTACCGCACGGCCAATGAACTGAACAGCGAGTCCGTGACGGGCTGGCACACCATCGTGCTCAAGTACAGCGGCAGCATCTACATGTACCGGCAATGCCTCTGGATCTCTGAGTCGCTTACTTCCAGTGAGCTGACTGATATCCTCTGTGACTGCATTACGGAATACAAAATCGGTCGCAGCCGCTTTGCTCCTCACGAGGCGTCCTGACCGCCAAACAAAATGAAGAAAGGAACAAAGAATGCTATGAGAAAACCGATCCTGGCTTTGGCTCTGGCGCTCACACTCTCCCTCGGACTGGCTGTGAATGCCAGCGCAGCAAACTATGTCGCTGACGACATCACCTATCAGAACCTCAATGGCCAGCAGCTCGCCATCAAAGTCTACACCCTGCTCCCGGAACAGGAGCCGACGGATCTGGTGGAAGATGACTTCGAGTATGACGGCTACCTCTACTCCTACAGTAGCACGACCAAAGAGGAGCAGACCTTCGATGAGGAGAATCTCCACACCGAAACCGTGACGGTCACGACTTCCTCTAAGAACATGGAAGACATCTTGGCCGCCCTGGAGCCCACAATCGAATACGATGACGGCACCGCGACCGGCACCTTGGCGCTGGACCACAGCACGATCGACACCCAGGTGGCCGGCTACAAGGACAGCAGCTACACGTTGACTGCCACCAAGAACTACACCGGCCTTGACCGGAACGACAGCTCCTACATCGATAAGACCGTCGTCAAGGACGGCCGAACGCTCAGCCTCTCCAACATCACATGGTCAGTCGAAAGCACGACTCTGGTTGGGGATCAGCTGGTGCCTGCCACCTACACCGCCGTTGCCACATACAGCGGCACCGCATACAGCAAGACAGCGACCGGGTACATCACCACGGCAGACTATGTCGGAACCATCAGCGTTTCCGGCGTCTCCAGCATCAAATACACCGTGACCTATATCGGCACGCCGCTCGTTGTGGAATCGGACGGGCTTCTCACGAGCCCCGCCATTGTGATCATCCCGGGCATTTTCCTGCTGGCTATCGTCGGCGCGTTGTTATTCCTGCTGCTCTTCCGTAAGAACTGTACGGTATATGCCGCAACTGGCAAGGGCAACGAATATGACAAGTGCGGCAGGCTCCTCATCCGGACAAAGAACCCTGAGCTGCGCATCGACCGCCTGAAAGAGGTGCCCGAAGGCATCATCGCCATCGAGGTGGAAGATGCGACCGCCCGGAAACTCTTCGGGCGCAGCATCAATATCCGCTACTACGACGCATCCTTCACCCACACAGTCGGGACCGTGAATGGCCCCTACTGGTTCAAAGTGGATGTCGGCCATGCGCCGGGCAGTGACAGTATGGGAAATGAGGAGGTACCCACATGAAAAAACTGATCACGCTCTGTCTCTCCCTGTGCCTTATGGCCGGCATGGCAGTAACTGCGAGTGCGGCAGACTACACCTTCAGCACAACCGGAGCGACGGACTACTACGGAAGCACTAACTATGAAGATCTCTATGATGGCGCCTACAATTACGGCGGCATGAACCAGATCGACTTCGACATCCCTGAGATCAAGTACGGCCTCGCGCAGGATTTCCTGGAGAGTTCTCTCCAGAATCCCTACCTCACGTCCGGCACCCAGTATGGACTCCAGACCGGGGGGACCAGCGGGAGCGGGGGTAAGGCGGAGTATCCCAATGTCAATTACGGCGATGCGGTCGTTTCCGGACCCGGGAGCACGATCGAGATCGAGTATCAGCCCACGGTGACTGTTGCTGACCTCACGCAGTCCGATGGCAGTATCGGGGCCGTCACGATCAAGCGGGTCGGCCTGAGTGCCAAGGTGTATGAAGGCGCTACCACAAGTTCCATGGCCAAAGGCGCCGGCCACTATGCCTCCAGCAGCTGCTGGACGGGTAATGTCACGCTGTTCGGCCATAATCGCGGGAGCCACCCCTACTTCAACGCACTCAAAAACGTGAAAGTCGGTGACACCGTGACCTATCAGACCAATCAGGGCACCAGGACCTATCAGGTCGAAACCGTCGCCCACATCTCCAGCACCGATTACTCCTACCTCAATGAGATGGGCGATAATCGGATCACGCTCATCACCTGCATTGCGAACCAGCCCTCTCTGCGCCTGTGTGTTCAGGCAGTAGAGATTCGATAAATGACGGAGGAATCCTATGAACGGCAAGAAATCCCGTAACCGCGAACAGCGCACGAAACCCGGCACCAATCAGAAGCAGGTGCCCGTCCGCATCGTGATCTCCCAGGCTGACTTCACTCGGATGAAAGAGCTGGAGCGCAGCAGAAGCCTTTCCAGGGAGGAGATCTTCCTCATGGGCCTCCGGAGCTGCACGAGTCGCTGATCGCCACTGACTTAGGCCTCGTAGAGAGGGCTGGAATATCTTTCTATGAGGTGACGAACATGAAACATGCAATCCACTTCCTGGCCGGCCTGCTGCTCGGCTCTGCTGTGATCGTTTGCACTGGAGCGGCATCTGCGGTTTCGCAAACGGTAACGGCAACTCTCACCACTTCACCCATCTTTCTTGATGGCAGTGAAGTCACCCTTCAGGGCTATAACATTGGCGGCCACAACTACTTCAAGCTGCGGGACATCGCCGCTCTGCTCGACTTCAACGTGTACTGGGATGATGGCGTCTATATGGAAAGCGACGCACCCTACACCGGGCAGAAGCCGGAGCCCGCCGCCACGGGCCTGAGTCAGGTGCGTCTGGACGTGATCAGTATGATCAACCGCCTCCGTAATCAGAATGGAGTGCCCGACTTGGCCATCAGCCAGCCGCTGATGGAGGCCGCGCAGGAGTGCGCGGACCGCCACTACACCTGGCACCATAACCGGGAAGAGTGCGAGGCGGTGATCCAGGCCGGCTATCCTTATGGCTTTGGCAGTAACCTCACGGTATTTACCGGCACCGCTGAATCCACCATCGCACAGAAGGCAGTGGATAACTGGGTGCAGTCACCCGGCCACTACAGGACCATGATGGACGCCGAATGCGACAGCATCGGCGTTGGCATCGCAGTGGATCGGGGCATCACCTACTGTTACCTGTTCGTCGGCAATCCCAACACGCATAACCCCTACGGCTAACCAAATCGTGCATGATCGGAAGGTCTCCCGCTATAAGCGGGAGGCCTTTTTTCATGCCCTGACAAGTAAAGGAGCATGTGCAAAATGAAAATCTTTAAGAGTTTCCGAAGATCGCATACCAGGCTCACAGCGATGCTGCTCGTCCTGGTGTGTATGCTGGGCCTGTTCCCGGCAACTGCATTCGCCGCCGGCCCGGAAACCATCACTCTGGATGACTGTACTTACAACGGTATCCACTATGAGTCTCCGGCGCTCGGCGTCTGCTATATGCATAAGATGCAGTTCGATGTAGATGGCGACAGCATCATGGGCTTTTGTTCCCAGAAGGGTGCGGGTATGGGCTGGTCCTTGGAAGGCCATACCTGGGACAGCCCCAAGTCGATCTCCAATGAGACCGTGGAAATCATGATGGCCTACTTTTACGCCCACTCCAAGGGCATCTTCACGGACGAGGCGCATGCCTTGGGCGTGGATGAGGTCTGGGGCTCGGACTACACGTGGACCATGAATGCGTGGGTGCAGGCGGTGGTGTGGCGCTACAAAGCAAATCTGCTCTCCGATCCCACCGTCGCCTGCGCGGAAGAGCTGATGTACGTCTACAATAACTTGGAGCATGCCAGCTACACCAGCATTGACGACGAGCTGGACGGCTGGTCTTTCCGCGACCGCGCCCAGTACATCCTCGACCTCGGCAGGCAGGGCGTCTGGGGCGACTGCGCAGTGTACGAGTACACTTACGCCGGGCCGGGCTCCAGCTATCACCCCGCAAACGACGTCCAGTCCGTCATGGTCGGTGAGCTGACCATCACCCGTGAGCAGTACCAGCTGACCGTGCGCAAGGTGGATTCCTCCAATCAGAACCAGGGATTGGCCGGTGCCCGTTTCCTCGTCACCTCTGAGAACGGCAGCTACTCCCAGGAGGTCGTCACCGGCTCGGACGGTACCTACACGATCTTCCCGCTGGATGCCGGCACCTATGCCGTCACGGAGCTGGACCCGCCGGAGGGGTACGAGATCGATAACCCCGGCCCCCAGTATGTCGTTCTGCCCAGCACCACTGGGGAAACGACTGTCACCGTGACCTTCACCGACACCCCTATCATCACCAGCGAAGGCAGTATCCGCAAGGTCGATTCCGATGACCCCACCAAGGGCCTGTCTGGCGCCGTGATCAAAATCGAGGGCATCGATAATGATTTCGTTGGTACCTACACGACTGGCGCGGGCGGCTATCTCCAGGATGTGCCTTGGGATACCATGCCCGTTGGCGACTATGTCGCCACTGAGGTCACTCCGCCCAACGGCTACTCCATGAGCAGTGATCCTGACAAAGTAAGGCAGACCTTCCACTGGGATGGGAAAGCGGACGTGGATCTGGTATTTGAGAATGATGCCAAAGTCAAGCTCGAATTGCTGAAGCTGGATGACTCCGAGCGGCCTCTGGAAGGCGCAGTCTTCAATGTCCTGAAAGATGGGCAGATCGTCGCGACCGAGAAGACCGACGCCTCCGGCAAGATTACCGTCACCAATATCACTGAGGGCCTCTACGCCTTTGTTGAGGTGTCTGTGCCCGCCCCCTACGCTCGGCTGACGGAGCCGGTCGTTGTGCATGTGGATCAGGCAGATATCGATGGCGGAGGCACGATCTCCGTCACTGCCGTCGATCACAAGCTGCCTAACCTGACCATCTTGAAGCGCGACAGCCAGACCAAGGAGGTCGTGCCCGGAGCGCACTTTGAGATCAAAGGCATTCACCACGGCTATCACAATGACGTCATCACCGGGGAGGATGGCACCGCCACCCTGACCGGGCTCCCGGTTGACAGCTATACCGTAACGGAGATTTCGGTGCCTGAGCCGTATGTCGTGGCAGCGGAACCTACGCAGACCATCTGGCTTGGCCCTGGCGATGACCAGACCTTGGTCTTTGATAACCTCAAAAAACCCCAACTGAAGATCGCGAAGGTCGATGCGGCCGATACCGATACCACCATTCCCGGTACCGTCTTTCGGATCGAGGGCGTGGACAGTGACTTCCAGACCTATGTGACTACTGGGCAGGACGGCACTGTCACGCTGCGTGTGGAGCCGGGCACCTACCGGGTCATTGAGACCTCCGTCCCCGCACCGTACTACCTGCCGGATAAGGACGCTGACCGCGAGCAGGTAATCAGCTTGAATGCCGGTGACGAGAAGGAGCTGGTCTTCAAAAACAGCAAATCGCCTGAATTGACCATCTATAAGGAAGACTCCGTTGCCGGCGCTCCCGTTGAGGGAGCGCGTTTTCATATCACGTTCACATCCACTGGCGAAGCTGCGGACGCTCCGGAGACCATCGACTATGGCGAGATCCTCACTGATGAGAATGGTGAGATCAAACTCCATGAGCAGGGCAAGCGCCTGTACCCCGGCGAATACACCATCACGGAGGTCGAGCCGGCACCCGGGTTCCAGATGAAGGAACCCACCACGCAGAAGATCGTCCTCCATGGCGGCGAGTCGAAGACCGTCACCTTCCAGAATACCCCCCTCAACGCCGTGATCGTAGAAAAATACGACAGCGTTACCGGCGAGGCTCTGCCCGGCGCCACCTTCCAGCTGAGATACCTCGGCGGCACGAGTGGTACCGGCGGTACCGTGATTGGGCAGAAGGTGACCGGGAAGAATGGCACCGCCATTTGGACGGGTCTTGAAGCCGGCACCTATATCCTGGAAGAGGTGGACCCGGCGGATGGCTATCACATCATCCAGTCCTCTGAGACTATCTACCTCGCCGACAGCGGCGAACAGAGCGTTGTGAGTGTCAGGTTCGAGAATGCGCCAGACGGTGTTTTGCTGATCCGGAAGGTATGCTCGGTCAACCCCAGTATCACCCTGCCGGACGCAGAATTCAAAATCACGTATGCCGATGGCACTCTGATCGGCGACTCCAATGGCCTTTACCGCACCGATGAGAACGGCGAGATCCGCATCGAAGGCCTGACCCCCGGCACGCGCGTCATCGTCACTGAGGTGTCCGCCCCTCCGGGTTATATCATCGACAGCCAGAGCCAGACCATTCAAATCAAAGAAGGCCGCACGGTCACCCTCACATTCAAGAACCAGCCTAAGGGCGAACTGATTGTTGTCAAGCGAGACAGTGCCACCGGCGCTCCTCTGCCCGGCGCCCAGTTCAGGATCACGACTGCGGCAGGGTGCGAAGTTGGCCTTGACGGTGTCATTGGGACCAGTACTTTAACGCAGAATGGGATTTTTGAGACGGATTCCAGTGGTCAGATCCACATCACGAACTTGGCTCCCGGTGCCTATGTGATCACTGAGATCAAGGCGCCCCAGGGCTATGTGATCGACCAGGCCACGACCAATGTGGTCATTGGCGAGGGTGGGGATACCCAGACCGTCGTTGTGACCAACTCCAAGGCCGGCTCCCTCATTATCAATAAACGCGACTCCCTGTCTGGCAAGCCTCTGGCTGGCGTCACGTTCAAGGTGACGACTTCGACCGGCGAGTACGTACCTGACGAGGATGGCTATATCTCCAGCAACGGCTTGTACGTTACCGACGAGAATGGCCAGATCCAGATCGATGGCGTGGTCGGCACCCTCGTAGTCACGGAGACGAAGTCGATCCCCGGCTACAGCATCGATCCGAGCACGCAGACGCAGACGGTTGTGGTGAATCCCAACGACACCCAGTCTCTGACGTTTTATAACACGCCCAGCACCACCCTGGTCATCCAGAAGTATATCGAGGGCACGACTCAGCCCCTGAAGGGCGTCACCTTCCGGGTCACTGACTCCAGCGGCGCGGTAGTCGGCCAGAGCAACGGTGAATTTGTCACTGATGAGGCCGGCCAGATCGTCATTGAAGGCTTGGAGCCGGGCATCACCGTTACCGCAAAGGAGATCAAAGTACCTGATGGCTACGTCCTGGACTCCACCCCGAAATCGATCGAAATCCGTGAGGGCACCGTCCAGACCCTGACCTTCTACAACGCCCAGAAGGGCGCCTTGGTCATTCGGAAGTTGGATTCCGAGACGAAGGAACCCCTAGCCGGCGTGGAGTTCCAGCTGACTTACAGCGATGGCAGCTACGTGGACTATGACAACGGCCATATGTCCAGCAAGGGTCTTTACACAACTGATGCCAACGGTGAGATCCGGATCACCGGGATCACCGGCACGATCGTCGTCACGGAGACGAAGACGATCGACGGCTATCTCATCGATCCCGCCACACGGACGCAGACGGTTGAAGTGAATGCGCAGGATACCCAGACATTGACGTTCTATAACACCAAAATCGGCGGACTCCAGATCATCAAGTCGGACAAGGATACCGGCACTCGCATTCCGGGCGTGAAGTTCGAAGTCCGCAAGATGGATGGTGAGATCCTCGGCAATTACACCACTGACCGCAACGGCGTCATCAATATCCCTGAGGCGGAGAGCGGCTGGTACCAGGTGACCGAGCTGGAGGCGGCCGACGGCTACCAGCTGGACACCACCCCCGCATACATCTGCGTCAAGGATGGGGAGACGGCAACGCTGGAGATCGAGAACCAGCGCATGTCCTCCATTATGATCCATAAGATCGACTCCAGCACCCGTGAGGGCATCTACGGGGTCAAATTCATTCTGTACGATTCTGGCAAGAACCCGATCGGTGAGTATGTGACTGACCAGGACGGCTACATCTGGATCGATGACGAGCTGACGCCCGGCCGCTACTACCTGCGCGAGTTGGAGGCGGCGGAGGGCTACACGCTCGACGAGCAGTACAAGACCGTCTGGGTGGAGCGCGGTAAGTGTGCCCAGATCACCTGGGAGAACACCGCAATCACCGGTCAGATCCAGATCCGCAAGTATGCGGCGGAGAACAACCCTGTCACCGGCGACCTCGCCGGCAAGGAGCTGGAGGGCGCCGTCTTCGAGATCACCCAGGCGCGATCCGGCAAGGTGGTAGGGTACATCACCACAGACGCGCATGGCGTTGCGGCATCTGACCCGCTGCCTCTTGGCCGCTACTATGTGACTGAGGTGTCGGCTCCGGCCTATTACCAGCTCAGCGGCGAGAAGATGGAGGCGGAGATCGAGTATCCCGGTCAGATCATCAAGCTGACGGCCTACAATAAGCCGGCCAACCTCGGCGTCACCATCAAGAAGACCGGCAACTACGAGGTGCAGCCCGGCACGAGCATGCGCTACGACCTCTCCAACATCGCCAATACCTCCAATGTCGCGCTCAATAACTTCTATTGGCATGATAGGCTCCCCACGGACGCTACCAATGCCATGAGCCTCACGACCGGCACCTATAACCAGCGGCTCTACTATCGGATCACCTTCAAGACTAATACCAACGACTACCGGTTGCTCGCAAGCAACCTGCTCACGAGCTCCAACTACTCCGGCAGCCTCAGTGCCCAGGCGCTCGGCCTGGCGCAGGGCGAGTATGTCACGGATGTCCGGTTCGAGTTCGGGACTGTGGCCAGCGGCTTTGCTTCCGTAACCAATCCCACCATCCAGGTGCAGGTCAAGGGCACGCTCGCCAATGGATACCAGATCGTGAATCGAAGCGATGTGGGCGGCCAGTACCTCAATGAGTGGCAGACCGCACTGAGCAACTGGGTCACTGTCGTCCGTCGGTTCCAGCCCAACACCCCGCTGCCCAAGACCGGTTATTAAGATCAGGCCTTGGGATCGGGCGGACTCTCTTTCAGCAGCACCTGGCAGGGAGCTGGCGCTTTTCCCCGGCCAGCTGCACATAAGTACCTATCAACACTATGGAATTGGCGGGCACACAAGTGCCCGCCAGGAAAGGAGCACTATCATGAACAGATTTATTTTCTTCAACAACTGCTGCGTCAATGTCCGGCACATCGTTATGGCCGTAGATGAGGAGGACGGTACTACCACCGTGCATCTGGATAACGGTGAGATCCTTCACACTGAGAGCGGATCTGAACTGTATGGCGCCCTCATGGGCAGAAAGCATGTGGTTCAGATCATTCCCGTCCGGGGGATCAACGCCATCATGGAGGACGGTACCGAGCAGTTCCAGATGCCTATCAGATACCTGAAACTGACGGCGGATGGGAATTACACGCCGCTGGATGTCCACGACGACGACCCGCACTGGGATGAGGACTACGGCTTTATGGGCCTCGTGGAGGCGCCCGGCAAGCACTGATTTCCTCCAAATTGTTTTTGCCACAAGGACTTGAATTCAAAGCGGAGGCCCCTTGGCCAGGGGCCTCCGCACCTTTATATCAAACTAAGGAGAGATGTCATCATGTTGCAAGAGGTTATATCTCAAGTCAATGCCATGGTGGATACGGCACGCAACAACACATTCAGATACTCAAGCAAGCATCCATACTGCGTTCGGAGATACACGTTCGGTATGCTGAAAACGACCACCATGTGTCATATCCCGGACTTTATTTTCGATCCCCGTGAGGCGAGGATGATCTCCAATGCAGCGTACCTGCATGACGTGGGAAAACTGCTGACTCCAAAGAGCATCCTCAATAAGCGTGGTGCTCTGACTCCGGAGGAGCGCGAGAAGATGCAGCTCCATACCATGGATGGGGCCATGCTCATCTACTTCCATCCGGCTTATAAAGAGCTGTTATTAAGAAAATACGCCTTCGAAATCGCACTTCACCACCATGAGCGGATCGACGGCAAAGGATACCCTGACGGACTCCAAGGTTCCGAACTGACGCCCTGGCTCCAGATCGTATCCATTGCAGACACATTTTCTGCTCTGATGGAAAAGCGGCCGTATCGTCCCGCAGCCTATATAGACCGAGCATGGGAGATGATCTTAAATGGCGATTGCGGCCAATTCGACGAACGACTCCTGCGCTGCCTGGATGATGATCGCAGATGGGTATTCGGCGGAGTCAGCGATGAAATCATCAACGCCGATGAGTTGATATGGGCATACGAGAATAAAACCGAGGCTGAGAAGCGCGCACCAACAGATGATTGGCCGCTTTGATTTCCAGCACCTCCTCTGATAGGGAATTGGGGCCTATATCATGATAACTTGGCCAGAATGTGTTCCAGGACATCATCGTATTCCGGCAACTGATCGGTGTAGACACGCATCCAATCCCGCATGGCCAGAACATCCTCCGGAGTGATGGCTTCATAGTCGCCCAGATACCCGTGATCCTCCATGAAGTCGTAAGCTAAATTGGAATACAGCTCGTCCAGGAGCTTTCTGGGATCGTCCAGCTGGATGGCATCTGAGTCACACGATTTTTTCTTCCCCGGGATGGTTACGAGCAGGTACCCGAATTTGTCGGACCAGATGACGTCGTAGAGTGGGCATTCTTGGATATAGGGCAGCATGACACCGATCACGCGCTCCAGTTCAGCAGTCTCCTCTGCGCTCAAGTCGGGCTGAAGCTTCGACGTACGCTCAGGGCGGGCGTCATCAGCAAGCGCCTTGTTTGCCAGATACTCGCTGCGCTCCTTGTCGGTAGCGGGCCGGACTTCCGCCTTCCCGCAGTCAGGACACAGCTCCGGCTTCGACTCCGCCTGGAAGGTATACATACAGGCGGAGCAGGTGTAAATGTTGGACTCATGCATCTGGAATCTCTCCTTCAATCATATATTGCGGCAATGCCTTTGACATGGTCAGCCATCTTACGCGCAACGTGCTCGGGACCGATGATTTGAGCTGCAGCGCCGAAACCGCAGACCCAGGCGAAGAATTGAGGGCTGACGACCACTTCCGCACTGACCGTGAAGTGGTCGTCGCCATCTCTTACGATCATGACATCCTGACCCAGCCGGTCTAAGACAGCGCCCACCAGGTGGTTCTCAAAGCGGAGCCGGACGGTAACATCCTCGCCGGAGAACATACCGAAGACCTTCCTGGCGTAGACGGCCATGTCCAGGGCCTCGAAAGCGTCCCTACCATCCCGATGCTCCTCCAGCGTGGAGATGTCGGTCATCTTATCTACACGGTAGTGCTTGATGATACCGGCCTCGCTGTCGAAGGCGACCATGTAGTAGTTCTCATCGTCCCAGGTGAGTGCGTACGGGCTGACCACATAGAAGGCGCCGTCCTTCCGGTAGTGTCTTGTCTTCTCCACCGTGTACTCGAAGTATTTGAATTGGATCTTCCGATTCTGGGAGATCCCATCATGGATCGCATCCACATTATAGTAGATGGACTCATTCATGGTCTTGATCCGATTCTTCACATAGACCTGGCGCTGTAGGAGCTGCGCCTCATGGATGCTGGCCAGCTTCTCGATCTTCCGGATCAGCGTCATTGTCTTCTTATGCGTGATGAATTTAGACGACTGTACGCTATCCACAAGCAGCTTCAGCTCAGGTAGCTCGAAATTCCGCTGTGCAACATAGTAGCCCTGGAACCGGCCGGCATCCACATGGATGATATCCAAGCCATAAAAGCGCAGAGCCTCAATGTCATCGTAAATACTCTTGCGCTCGGCACTGATGCCCTGGGCGCCGAGATACTCCACGATCTGCTTGATGGTGACAGAATGCTCCTCATCCGAGTTCTGAAGCAGGTAATTCATGATATATAAAGGCTTCAGCTTCTGATAAGAGGAACGCGCCATTTTCAGCACTCCCTTCAATTCACCGGCATTCTAAGATGCCAGCCATCGTTATGCGGACATTCTACACGCTACGCAGTCCCATATTCCGTACTCTATCACGAATCTAACCTATCCGCAACCGCCCACTCACTGGGCGGTTCTTTTTTTACCCAGCTGCATTTGTGAACTTTTTGTAAACTTTTTTGAAAAGCCCAAAAATCAGCCGGAAAAGGCCATTTTAGTGCCCACCGAATGGGAGGAGGAGAGATAAGGAAGCCGAATGGCTTCGGAATGGAGGTATGAACATGAAGAAAAAAGCGAAGCAGCGGCACCAGAGCGTGGTGCGATGTCCTTACTGCGGCGCACTGGCCGACCTGCGGCCGGCGGCGGAGATCTACCACGATGACAGCAGGGACGATCTCCTGTACGTCTGTAGGAACTACCCCAGATGCAATGCCTATGTGCGTGTGCAGCCTGGGACAAAGCAGCCCATGGGCCCTCTGGCGAATGGGGATCTACGTCATCTGCGTATCCGCGCCCATCGCGCCTTTGACCGGGTGTGGCAATGCGGCGTGATGACCCGTGACGCCGCCTATCGATGGATGGCGGATTACTTCTGCATTCCGCTGCGTGAGGCCCACATCGGACAATTCAGCGAGTACCGCTGTCAGCAGCTGATCCAGAAATGCGAGGATCTGCTGTGGAAGACCGGGAAAGCCAGCTGAAGGAGGTTTCAAAGATGAATCAGATCATGACAGACTACCAGAGAGAATTGGCCATTGAGCACCTGGGCCTGATCGACCAGGTGATTCGCAAGCGCATTCGGGTACGCGGGACACCCCTGCTGTCCTATGAGGACTTCTACTCCGTGGGCTGCGAGGCCCTGTGCGATGCCGCAATGCGGTACCGGCCGGAGGAAGGTGAGTTTGAGCCATACGCCTATGTGATGCTCTATCATGCGATGATCGACCACTGCCGCAAACAGAACCGACAGCAGAGTTTTGCTTCGGATCTATCGGTGGATGTAGACAATGAGGCGATCTCTCTGGAGGTCCTCAGCACCACGGATGGGGACATAGAGGATGCGCTGGACTGGGCGGACCTGGCCAGGGTGGTGTCTGAGTGCAAGAAGGACTTCAGCGGCGTGGCCCGACTGGGCATTGAGGCTCTGGAACTGAAGAGTCTTGGCTATACCAGCCGGGAGATCGCGGAACGCTACAGTACCACGGTCAATAATGTCAATGCCTGGATCTCCAGAGCGCGCTCCAAGCTGATGAGCGACAGCAGATTCCTAGCCGCAGTGACTTGATCTGTTGTTACATCCGTGAGGCCGGCGTATAAGGGATTAGATCGGAAGAACAAGGAGGTTGCGATATGATCACCTTTTACGCCGCTGTCGGCTGCTATAGGATCAAAACGGAAGATGGCCGGAAGACCGCCTACATCCAGAAACTTGGGAAGTATCATGAGATATCTGTCCCCGAATTCGCCATTTGGAGCGCACTGCTGTGGCAAGTCATGACCTACGAGGAGCTTAAGGCTGCTTATGAGGAGATCATGACACATCAGACCCAGCCGGTCCCCGACTTCGACCAGTTGCTGAAGCTGTTGCTCAAGAGGAAACTGGTTATTTCCGGAGTCGGCTATACCGGTGTCGATGCCCTTTATCGGATGCTCGCGGACGCCTTCGTTGTCCCTTACCGCATCTCGGCGCCCAGAAAGGCATGGGGCCTCATCCGCCTGGTGCTGAAGGGCAAGATCCCTGTCATTGGCGCCATCAGTGCCGCGAAGGAGAACAAGCTGAAGCCCAATGAGGCGCGGGTCGTGGATCTGGTCGAACAGACGCCGTTGAGTACTGCGGAGCTGGTACGCTGCTTTGACCTGGATCTCTATGATGTCAGCACCCCGGAGAAAGTCATCGCCGGCATCTATACCGACTGTAAGTCCACACAGCAGGAGATCGCAGCGGAGCAGTTCTGGTCCCCGAATACCAACGTGGTGCTGGAGGCAGTCTCCAACCTCTATCTCTCCCGCAGGGTGATCCTGGAGATCCCATAATAATCATAACCATACAGGCGTGCCGGCATAGCCCGACACGCCTGCTGTACTTCATACGGAGGAGCAATCATGATAAGTCAAATTCCACATCCTATCCAGCGGACGCTGTTGAAGACGATCTTACTCGGCGCGGCGGTTCTATCCTTTGGCGCCATTTGGGGCATTGTCAGCCAGGATAAAGTATTCCTCATCTTATCAGCGGCAGTGGGCATCCTCGGCGGGGCAAAAGTTATCTCCCTCTATCATACCGTCAAGGCCGGCAGGTATGAGACACTGGAAGGGTTCGTCCTATCTGACCGGGCAGTTCCGCTTCGGAACAGGCACGTGCTCACATTGGAGGGGCCTGATCAGGAAATCAGTAAAGTGATCCTGGCGGGGAAAGCAGTGTTTCGGCCAGGCACGGAGTACCGGCTTTATCTTGCTGGAAACAACGAGCAAGATCCCACGACAGTATGCAACCAGTGCGGTCGCTTCTGGGCTATGAGGAACTCGATTGAAGGGATGGACGAAGATGCGGCCGGCATTTGCCGGCCGCCTTCCTGTCATTTGATGAGCATAGGGGCGTCGTGGATCGTGTATGCGGGCAGGAAACTGGCTACTGCTGCATAGAAAGAGTCATCGTCCACCTCTTCCATAGCATCGAAGAATTGATCTGACGCGGTCGCCTGCCCTGCGGGCTCCCCAATATATATCATTTTCATGCTGGGGTTGACTTCCCGCATCTTCAGGAGCGCCTGATAACAGGAGTCGTCTCTGTACGGCCAGGAGCACAGCAGGAGGTCCGTTTGCCTCCCGTACTTCTCGATCGCCTGAAGGCAATCGAGCTTTTCAATCTCCGTCCAGGGCGCTTGGAACCAGTCCGGGTAGTTCTTCTCCCAACTATGATCGTCGGTAGCGATGATACTCGTCCCACAGGACCGCAGAGCAAAGCTGAGGGCGCCGGAACCACACATGATCTCCAAGCATTGGCGGTCCCCAATCCAGGTAGCTAAGGGGCGAATCCAGTTATATGAGAGGAAGCAGAATCCGCATAGGCGGTTTATCTCCTCCCTGAAATAGAGGGACCCCTCATTCAATGACCTTCCTTGGAAGAAGGGGAACTGAAGTTCCGCCTCCGGATAGGCGTCAGGGATCTGATGGTTCTTCAACTGCTCCAAAATGGGAGCATATTGGGCCCTCAGCTGTTCCATTTTCTCATAATATCGTTCCATCGCAGCGGCCTCCTCTGGGGTAATACAGTTTATCATATATCATGAGAAAATGTAAGGGATGAGATTGCCCAAATACCTACCATGAGGGGGCCTTCCCTTTTAAAGATGGTCCGGGGCGGACCCAGGCCCGCCGGACCC
>ENA-UOOC01001330-UOOC01001330.1-human-gut-metagenome-genome-assembly--contig:-C48old-NODE-1330-length-21243-cov-5.969511_pt1 | contig 21243 bp, 17 predicted proteins | sample MGYA00242469_ERZ724016 | MGnify/ENA metagenome assembly ERZ724016 | reverse complement strand
TATCGCAGTTCCTTTGGAAACCCCACCGAGTGCGGGCGGAGGTCTGGACGGCGTTGCCGTCCGGTTGAAGCGTTTACAGTGGGTACCCTGCCCACTGTAAATGCTTCAACCACGCGCAAGGCGCGTAGACCTCCGCGTCCCCACAAAGAAGGTAGGCGCGCCTCCCCCGTGACCGAGCTATCCCCAAATACGGCAATGAGCAAAGCGTTTCCAAAGGAAACGCGCGAAGCGGCGGCGAAGCCGCTGCTAAAATCATCGGCGAAAACCGATACCGCCACATTTCATCATCCGCACCTGTTATAAACCTTACTGAGCTTAGCCAACTTCTCCGCTAACAAATCCGAGCAGTCCCCACCGCCCAGCCTCCATCTCCAGTTCAGACCCAGCGTTCCGGGAACATTTATCCTTGCCGCGTTGCCGATACCCAGCAGATCCTGCGGCTGAGCAATAGCAATTTCCGCTGTACTCGACCATGCCAGCCTTAAAAGACCATCGGGGATATCCTTTTTGTCCTTGATACCCATGTATTCCAAGCAGTATTCAAGGCTCTCACCCTCTAACTTCTCCGCCCAGCCCTTTGCGGTGTCGCTGTCGTGGGTGGAAGTGTAGCAGACGCACTCGGTAGTCTCAAAATTGCAGGGCAGATAGTCGCTCTTTGCCTTGGGGTCAAAGGCAAACTGCAATACCTTCATTCCGGGATATCCGGTAGCCTTTAAAAGCTCCCCGACCTCTCGGGTGACGAATCCTAAATCCTCGGCGATTATCCTCTTTTTGCCCAGCCAGTAGTTGCAGGAGTTGAACAGCTCCATTCCGGGACCCTGCCGCCACGAGCCGCGCATAGCGTCGCTGTCACCATATGGGATGGAATAGTACCCCGCAAAGCCCCTGAAATGGTCGATACGCAGAACGTCCACCATATCGGTGGCAAAGCCTATGCGCCTTACCCACCAGTTGTAGCCGTTTGCCTGCATAGCCTTCCAGTTGTATATGGGATTTCCCCACAGCTGACCCTTTTCGGCGTACTGATCGGGAGGACATCCCGCGACGGTTATCGGGCGCTTTTCGCCGTCGAACTCGAACAGCTCGGGGTGCAGCCACGCCTCAACGCTGTCATACGCGCAGTAGATAGGCATATCGCCGATAATCTCAATGCCGTTGCGGTTGGCGTACTTCTTCAGCGCAAACCACTGCTTGTAGAACTCGTACTGGACGAATATGTAAAAGCCGATTTCGCGCTCGAGACGGCGTTTGGCTTCTTCCAAAGCCCACGGCTCTGCCATCTTTAAGGGACGCTCCCACTCATACCACGGCTTGCCGCCGCTTTCGTCCTTGATTGCCATAAACAGGGCGTAGTCGCCCACCCAGTCGTAATTCTTTTCCAAGAACTGGCGATAGTCCTCGGTCGGGGAAAATCTTGCATACGCCTTGCGCAGAACCGGCGCGACCGTCTCGTAAAGCATACCGTAGTGGATGTATCGCGGGTTGTCGCCAAAGGCTACCGACTTGTAGTCCTCCGGCTTTAAAAGTCCCTCGCTTTCAAGGGTTTCAAGGTCTATAAAATAGGGATTTCCCGCGCTGCACGAGCAGGACTGATAAGGCGAATCGCCGTAGCCGGTGGGTGCAAGAGGAAGAATCTGCCAGTAATGCTGCTTGGCTTTTTTCAAAAAGTCTACAAACGCGCGTGCCTCCTTGCCCAGCTTGCCTATGCCGTATTCTCCGGGAAGTGAAGCTACCCCCATAAGTATTCCGCTTGATCTCATAATTATCTCTCCTATATAAATATAGTGTTTTGTGATGTGACGGCGCGCCGCGCGGGCTATTCCGCATAAGCCGCCGTCGGACTATGATATTATACTATTTTAAAGTGCAAATGTCAACTTGATTATTATGCAGATTTCACAAACAATTCACCTTATCACCCCTTGACACGCCGTCCTGCAATATGTTATACTAAATTTGGATAACTATAAATAAAATATCCGTGTCGATTGACATAACAATCACGCGCCGACGAGCTGTATTCAGCGGCACTCTCCCGCTTTCGGGAATAAATCAAGGAGGAATCCTCATGAAAACCAATTTACTTAAAAAGATCATGTCGCTTGCGCTGAGCGCTGCTATGATTTTTTCGATGACGGCATCATCGTTCGCCGCCGGACTTGAAAATTCCGCCCCAACTCAAACGCCGGCTCAGACTACTTCTCCGGCGGAAACGTCGGATAAGACAGTAACGGCAACCGTAACCCAGACGGGCGCTGCGAATAACGACGAGCTTTTCGACCAATACGTCGAGGGGATGTTCTATGGCGGCGGTGTGCAGACCTATTCGTCCACAGCCGGAAGAGACAGTCTTAACGCTACCGGTGTGGAGATTTACGAAGCGATTAAATCGAAAATACTGACTATTGCAGACGGCACTGCTTCAAGCACCGTATTCAGCGATATCCCGCTGAATATAAAGCCCGAAGATTTTGATGGGGCGTTTGGCAAAGCTATTGACGCTTTGCTTCAGGACTGCCCGTCCGAGCTTTATTGGTACGATAAAACGGTCGGAACTGCTTCAGCACTTTCCTACTCCGAAACCAAAACCGATTGTTTTCTGACGATAAAAATGGCTGTTGCCAATAGCTACCGGAAAGACGGCAATCAGTACGCTACCGACTCCACAAAAATTGCGGCAGCAAAAAAGGCTTTTGATAACGCGCGGAGCATAGCTTCAAGTGCAACCGGCAGCGACGCCGACAAGCTGAAGACCTTTAAAGACAAAATCTGCGAAATGGTAAGCTATGACACCAAAGCCGCTTCGGGCGGAGCCTACGGCGATTCCTTCCAGCTGACAAACGTCTTCGACGGCGACAAAAACACCAACGTTGTCTGCGAGGGCTATGCCAAGGCGTTCCAGTACCTGTGCGAGCTTTCGGGCATTGAGTGCTACACCGTCACCGGAAAGATGGCAGGCGGTACCGGCGCAGGTCCGCACATGTGGAACATAGTCAGGCTTGACGACAAGAGCTATGTTGTTGATGTCACCAACTGCGACGCCGGCACTATCGGTGCGCCCGATAAGCTATTCCTTAAGGGCGTTACCATGTCGGGAAGCAGCTACAAGGTTGCCGGAGTTACCTACACCTATGACAGCGAGACAACCTCGCTGCTTTCAAGCTCTATTCTCACTCCGTCCACCACCGATTACGGTGCAAGCGTTGACGTTGGCTGGACTTATGAAAACGGCGTTCTGACAATCAAAACCCAAGCCGGAATGGATGATTGGGCTGTAAACGGACGTACAGCCAATGCTGCAAAAGTCACGACGGTTAAAATTGAGTCCGGCGTGACCACAATAGCTGATGAAGCGTTTAGTGCCTGCACCAAACTGACTTCCGTAGAAATGCCTTCCGTGACAAGCATTGGCAATAATGCGTTTGGCACCTGTTTGAGTCTTAAAAGCATAACCCTTCCGGAAACACTCAAAACGATAGGTGAGCAGGCATTTTATAAATGCGAATATCTTAATAACATAACCATACCGGCAAGCGTTACATCGATAGGCAACTCTGCGTTTGTTAGTTGCATAAGACTTGAAAGCGTAACCATGGAGGGTACAAATCCGCCGACGATTGGAAGTAGTGTATTTGATTTTACCGGCATATCCGTCAACGGCATAACTGTTCCCGAAAGCAGCGTGAATGCATATAAGACTGCTTGGGGTACAGAATACGCCAACTTAATCAAGTCAGACCATACACACGCAGGAACCCTTGCTTCCGGCAAACCTGCCACTTGCACCACGGACGGCTTCAAGGATTATTACACCTGCTCCTGCAACAAGTTCTTTGAGGATAAGGACTGCACTAAGGAAATCGCCGATTTAGTCTCATGGAAACTGAACGCCGGTAAAATAGGTGCGACCGGTCACACTGCCGGCGAGGCTTGGACATCTGACAATACCGACCACTGGCATATCTGCACCGTCTGCAACCAGCCGGTTGACAAAGCCACCCACACTCCCGGCGAAAGCTGGAAGTTCGACGATACCAACCACTGGCATGAATGTGTCTGCGGCAATAAGTCAGGCTCAGCCGCTCATGACTGGGACGAGGGCAAGGTAACCATTCAGCCCACCGAAACAACGTCCGGCGTTAAAACCTTCACCTGCACCACCTGCAAAGCTACTAAAGAGGAAACTTTATCTCCGATAGAGCACACGCATAATCTGACCCATGTTCAGGCTAAAGACCCAACCTGCACCACAAACGGCAACATAGAATATTACGCCTGCACCTGCGGAAAGTGGTTCTCCGACGCTGAGGGCAAGACCGAAATCACCGAAGCGGACACGGTGCTCCACTCAGCCCATAAGCTGACTAAAGTCGAGGCTAAACCCGCTACCTGCACCGTCAACGGCAACACGGAATATTACACCTGCTCCGACTGCGGCAAGTGGTTCTCCGATGCCAACGGCGCGGCAGAAATCACCGACAAGAACAGCGTAGTAATCCCCGCAGCCCACAAGCTGACTAAAGTTGATGCTAAGCCCGCTACATGCACTAAGGAAGGAAACATCGAGCATTACAAATGCACCAGCTGCGGCAATCTGTTCAGGGACGCTAACGGCACAGAGGAAACTGATGCGAACAGCGTAATAATCCCCATGGCAGCTCATAAGCTGGAAGTATTTGCGGCTAAGGAACCCACCTGCGAATTAGACGGCAATATAGCATATCAGACCTGCTCGGTCTGCAAAAAGTTCTTCTCCGAGGACGGCAAGACCGAAATCACCTTGGATTCAACGGTTCTCTCCGCAAAGGGTCACTCCTTCTCCACGGAGTGGTCGCACGACGATAACAACCACTGGCATCCCGCCACCTGCGAGCATACCGACGAGGTCAGTGAAAAGGCTGCGCACGCATGGAATGCAGGAGTTATAACCACCGAACCCACCGAGACGACAACCGGCGTTAAGACCTACACCTGCACCGTCTGCTCAAGAACCAAGACGGAAACCGTCCCTGTAACCACCCACGAACACAAGCCGGCTGCGGATTGGTCGTCCGACAATGCCAGCCACTGGCACTCTTGCTCCGGCTGCGAAGAAAAGCTTGATTTCAACAACCACAGCTTCAATGATTGGGTAGTAACCAATCCCCCAACAGAGCATGAAACCGGCATCCGTGAGAGATCCTGCGCCGTCTGCGGATTCAAGGAGATAGAAACCGTTCCCCAGATTACGCACACCCACGACCTTGAGCATATCGCGGCTGTAAAGTCAACCTGCAACAAGGAAGGCAGCGTTGAGCATTACCACTGCAAGAAATGCGGAAAGAACTACTCCGACTCAACCGCAACAAACGAGCTTGCCAGCATAACCATCCCAACCGACAGCAACAATCACACCGGCGGAACCGAGCTTCGCGGAGATAAAAAGGCGACCTGCCGAGTAAACGGCTACACCGGCGATACCTACTGCCTAGGCTGCAACACGCTTTTGTCATACGGCACCACGATTTACGCAAGTCCCAGCGGTCATAAATATGTTGGCGGAAGATGCCGCTACTGCGGAATACTCCAGTTCCCGTTTATGTACAGACCGGTTATCACCTACCTCAACGACAGCTTCCACTTCATTAACGGCATGTCCAGAATGCACTCGCCAAACTCTCACGGCTTGTATTCAGACGGCGTTTATGAGTGGTATGTCTGCGCGGAGTGCGGTCACGAATACGGCAGAACAAAGGTAACCATCCCCGAAGTCAACATTGACGACGACGATTCAGTAGATCTTATCGTGGACGATCCCGTTCAGTGCGGCAGCGACGAGCTGCTGTACATCGCGGGATAATCCCCGAAAAGCATAGCGCATAAAGTCAATAAAAATTCAACGCCGCGTCGGCTCCTGCGGACTCTGCATTGAGGCAGACCGCAGCACCGGCGCGGCGTTTTATGTTTTTTTCGGGATTGCGTTGTCTCGGAAATCGTCAAAAATATTCCTTTATTGTTAAACAGTTGATATTGACAATATGCCTTTGGTGTAGTATAATAATATTGTGGTAAAATCCGCAAAAGATAAGGGGGCGTAAAGGTTTCGACGGGGATCTTGAGGGCGAATAAGCGAGTAGAGGACGCGCCATTCTCTTAAAACGGTGCAAAATTAAATTTTAAACGACAATAATAGTTTAGAATTGGCTGCTGCCTAATAGCAGCCCGTCCTGCCGATGAGTACTGCGGCATCGGTTTGGGCGTCGCTTAGCAGTGAACGTTCGTTGGCGACTCCGGTGACCGACGGATGAATTACCGGATACCAAGGTTCGGAGCGTGCTTGTCCGCGCCGGCTGAGGGAATGTAAAGGATATGCTACACTCGTAGAAAGTTTGCAGGATGGGTTTTCGGACACGAGTTCGATTCTCGTCGCCTCCACCAAAAAGAAAAGCCGCCGGCAAGGCGGTTTTTCTTTTTGTACTTTTATCTTTTCTCTCTTCTCTCTTCTCTTTTATCTACTGTGCTTAGGCGGCTTTTCCAGATAAAAGATAAGAGAGAAAAGTGAAAAGTAAAGGTATCGTCTTCGCCGATGAATCTTTTGCCCCGGCTTCGCCTCCTTGCTTGCCGCTTTCGCGGCTCGATAACTTTACATCTCACTTTCCAAAATCAACCCCCGCAGGAGAAATCATCTCCCGTGGGGGTGCATTTACCTATTCAGTTCTGCCATTCTATCAATTCAGCCCGTAAATCAGCTCGTCAACCTCACCGTTTTCAAAGATATGCGCAAGTTCCTTTCGCTCCTCGCCCCTTACCGGCAGGAAGGGACAGACTATAACAGCGTTGTTTGCACACTGAGGGCAGCGCATTGCCTGAACACGGCAGGCGTACATTCCTGTCGGGATCTGAGAAATGTCGCTTATCGGGACGGCGTTTTTCAGATAGTAATCGGCGTTTTCATGGTCGGTGTAGTTTCCAACCGACATCGGCAGAAAGTAAAGACGTGTGTCGGTAATTTTCATGGCGGTGCCGCACTTTTTGCACCAGTCGCTGTGGAAAACACCCAGAATCTTTTTAAATACGTTCATGTTAAACCGCCTTGAATCAGTTTACGCTTGCGGTTGCGTTAGCCTTGGCTTCTTTAAGAACCTCAACCATCAAATCTGCCTTGGAGATGCCGTCTAAAATGTAGTTGTCGGTCATCTTGTAGCGGGTGTTGGAGATGAAGGTGTTTACGTTGAATCTAACGCCGTCGAGAATCAAGCAGAATCTTACCCTCTGCGAGCCCTCGAACATGCCGGAGCCGGTTCTACCGTCGTCAACCCATGCCTTTTCAACCTTGGACGCGGAAACAATGTACTTTTTAAAGGGATTCCAGTAGAAGATTACTGCAATCTTGCCGCCTGCAACGTCAACGATAACAGTTTCGCCCTTGCCGTTAAAGGTCTGATTGCGCTTAAAGCCCATGTCGTCAATTTCTTTTTCAAACTGCTTTACCTTGGACTTATAGAACACTCCGCCCAGAACCGAGAACCAAAGAACAACAAATGCCGCTCCAAGGATGGAGACGATGTTACCGACGCCGGGGTTTTTAATCAACGTAACCGCAATCGTTGTTAAAATGAGCATTACTGCTATCGGAATGACAATAAAGCCAATCGCATACAACGGATTAAATCTTTTAATTTTTTTCATTTGTTTCCATAAGTATTCCCTCTGCTTTCATTGTTTTTAGTGAATTTGCTCATATATTTTATATCATCTGACGGAGAATGTCAAGGTATTTTACAAGATATTTAACAAGATTTTTTCGGGATTTTTCTGTGATTATACATCCGCAGCCCCGACTAAAGCAGAATATCTATCAGATAGCTATTGCATATAACCCGAAAAACTGCTATACTATACGAGAAAGCAGACTTAAAAAAGGAGCTGAGCATATATGTCTAAATGGGACAAGGAATACTGCGCACTGCTGAGGGAGATTGTCACCAACGGAACAAAAACCCACAACCGCACCGGCATAGATTCCATAAAAATACCTTCGTGGAGCTTTACGCTTGATTTGTCCGAGGAGTTTCCGATACTCACCACCAAGCAGGTCTTCATCCGCCAGGCAGTTCTGGAGATGCTGTGGTTCTATCAGGCGCAGTCTAACGACGTAAGATGGCTGCAAGAGCGCAACGTTCACATATGGGACGAATGGGAGATAGACGAAGACGGCTTTTGGACAGCCACCCAGATGGTTCCGGACGGCAAGGGCGGTCTTGTAAAGACCCAAATCCGCCGCGAGTTTGGCAAGGAGTGGGCGCACACCATCGGCACCGCCTACGGTTGGATAATCCGCAAATTCAGCCTGACCCAGAATCTTATAAAAAGCATAAAGGAGAACCCCGCTGACAGGCGTATGGTGATGTCGCTCTGGCAGAACGATTATCTCAGCACCGCTGTTCTGCCCTCCTGCGTGTGGTCGAGCGAGTGGGACGTTACCGAAGGCAGGCTTAACGCGCTTGTGCATCAGCGCAGCTGCGACACCCCGCTTGGGCTGCCGTTCAACGTCACCCAGTATTCGGTGCTTTTGTGTATGCTGGCTCAGGTTACGGGTCTTAAGCCGGGAACGCTGAGTTGGTCGATAAAGGACGCGCATATCTACGAAAATCAGCTTGATGGAGTCCGCGAGCAGCTGAGAAGATTCGACACCGACGGCGACCTCCCCGCTCCCAAGCTTTGGCTGAATCCGGAGGTAAAGGACTTCTTCGACTTCGACAATTCCGCCGAGCTTAAGGACGTTAAGCTGATTGGGTATGAGCATATGGGAAAGATAAGCTTCCCTATTGCGCAATAGGGATTGTTAGCTTTGACCGGTACTGCTGTAGTCGGAAGTTTGCTTGGTCTTGACCGCAGTGAAAAGTGAAAAGAGAAAAGTGAAAAGTGTCGGTGTCGGCTTCGCCGACGGATTTTAAATGCGGCAAAGCCGCATGGAAAGCCGCTTTGCGGCATAAAAAAGTCGCCGTCAGGCGACACATCCACTTTTCTCTTTTCTCTCTTATCTCTTATCTGGCGACGCAATGCAAGCCCGCAAAAATCACATAATGACAGCAGCATACAAACTATATAAAACCAGCAAAGTAAAGAAAGGAGCCTTTTGATGTCTATAAAACTAATCGCCGCCATAGGCAAAAACCGCGAGCTTGGCAGGGATAACACCCTGATGTGGAATCTCCCGGGAGATATGCGCTTTTTCCGCACAACCACCCAAGGCTCAACGGTAATAATGGGCAGAAAGACCTACGAATCCATCGGCAGACCGCTGCCCAAGCGTGAAAATATTGTAATATCGCGGAATACCGAGCTGAAAATCGAAGGAGTGCATGTGGTATCCTCGTTAGATGAAGCCATAGCCGCCGCCAACGGGGACGCTTTTATCATCGGAGGTGCAAGCATCTACGCCGCCGCCCTGCCCCTCGCCGACGAGCTTATCCTGACAGAAATAGATATGACCTACCCCGGCGCGGACGTGTTCTTCCCGAAGTTTGACCCAAGTCTTTACACCCGCAGGACAATAGCGGAGGGAGAAGACGGAGGGGTTCGGTATACCCACGTTTCATATGTAAGAAAGTGAGATAAGTGTGCAGGCTTTGTGCGCTTTACGCACATTGCTTAAGTGAAAAGAGAAGAGAGAAGAAAGAAAAGAGAAAAGTGGAGGTATCGCCTGACGGCGATATTTTCATATACGCCGCAAAGCGGCTTCCCATGCGGCTTTGCCGCATATTAAGATTCATCGCCGTGGGCGATTCCTTAACTCTTCTCTCTTCTCTCTTCTCTTTTCTCTCTTATCTGGAGAACAGGAAGCCAACATAGCCTGCTAACCTGATATATCTCCATCTGTCATCCAACCCGAAAATGCCCGATAATCTTCGACTTCCTGTTCTCCAATATGTCCTGCTCATAGCTCGACTGGAAGGCAGCACCGTTATGTATCACAAAGGCTATGCCGTCTTTGTTGCGCTTGTCCGAAACCACGCCTATATGTCCCTCGAAAACAACTATATCCCCGCCCTGCCATTCGGCTATGTCGTAGATATCGGTTGTAAGCTCGGTGGCGTGACGGCGGAAGTATATTAAAAGATTTCGTACGCGACGGAAATCGATATTTTTGTCTATAGGTTCGTCTTCGTAGTCTTCGGGATGCGCATAGCGGTCGTTGTCCACAAGCTCGCGCAGGTCGTACCCCGCTCCCAAAAGACCCTGAGCCACAACATCTGTGCAGACACCGTACTCATCATCGGGATACCCTGTAGAGTAGTATTTGCTCATGTATTTGGGATTTGTGGCGACGTATGCGCGGACATTCTGAAGAATGTCGGTCTGGTCGTCCACCCCGTCGCCGTCGCAGTCGTTGGGGCTTATGTAGGTTTCTATGTCAAAGTCCTTATTGGTATACATTCCATGAGGGATGTAATTCAAGCGGTATGAAAGATACCATCCCGCCAGAACAAGTATCACAAGAATAATGAACAGCAATAGGATGTTTTTAAGCTTGAGCTTGTATTTTTTCATGAATTAATCATTCGCTTTCAGATGGATTGGGCTTGAAATCTAATGATATTTTATCAGATTTTTCGGCATAGTCAACGATTATTAAGAAAAGTTAAGCAAATATTAATAGTCTTAATCTTTTGGCAAGATTTATTATACGCATTAATTAGTATTAAAATAAATTTGGATACATCAATAACATATTAGTTTTAGGAGTTGCGGAAAAGCTGCGCGTGATGTATAATAAAAACACTTGGCGTCCTGTCAACGGACGACTGTCATGAAAGGCAGACATTATTATTATGAAGAAGAGGTTACTTTCTATGTTAATTTGTGCAGCAACAGCTTTAGGCTCTCTTTGCGGATGCGGAACAAAGCCCGTTCAGTCGGATTTCACCATCGCACAGAATCTGACGCCCTCCGCCGATATCGGCATATCCCCGTCCGGCAAGACGGCTAAAACCGATAAGCCGGTGGGCGACCACAACCCCATCTCCTCAAACGTGTTCTTCTGCGACCCCACATCGGTTGAATACGAAGGCAGACTGTATGTTTACGGCACCAACGACCAGCAGGAGTTTGACGCTAAGGGCGGCAAGGGCGAAAACAGCTACGGCGCGATAAACACCCTCGCCTGCTATTCTACCGACGATATGGTAAACTGGACATATCACGGAATTATTCCGGTTACAAAGATTGCAACATGGGCAGGCTGCTCATGGGCACCGTCAATTGTGTCAAGAAAGACTGCCGATGGCAAGACCGAGTTCTTTCTCTACTTTGCCAACAGCGGCAACGGCGTGGGCGTTCTTAAATCGGATTCCCCACTTGGTCCATGGGAGGACCCCATAGGTCACGCTCTTATAGCCCCCAACACCAACGAGCTTGCCTCCGACCCGGTGTGCTGGTGCTTCGACCCCGGCGCAGTCGTAGACGATAACGGCGTGGGCTGGCTTGCAATCGGCGGCGGCAACCCCATGAGTCCCACCGAAAGCGCAAGGTTAACCGGCAACTGCCGCCTTGTCAGACTCGGCGAGGATATGGTATCGCTCGACAGCGAGATAATTGTAGTCCCCGCGCTCTATCACTTCGAGGCTAACGAGCTCAATTATATCAACGGCAAATACGTCCTGACCTACTGCTCCAACTGGGAAGCAAGAAACATCTGGCCGTCGAATTCCGAGATTCCCGCTCCCTCCATCTGCTCGATGTGCTACATGGTGTCCGACGACCCACTCAACCCCGAAAGCTGGGTTTACGGCGGCGAATATCTTGCAAATCCCAATCAATTCGGCTATCCCACCAGCAACAACCACTCGCATTTGCAGAAGTTCGGGGATAAGTACTATCTTTTGTACCAGAACGTCTCGCTGCTTGAAAACATGGGCAGCTCGGCTCAGGGCTTCCGCAGCATTGGCATAGACTACTGCGAGGTTGACGAGACAAACGTTGCCATCAAGCCCGCTTCTATGAGCGACAATGGCGTTGAGCAGCTTAACGGATTTAATCCTTTCGAGGTCTGCTCGGCTACTACAGCCGCCACCACCGCGGATATCTGGTACACGATGGACGGCGACAAGGCAATAGTCTCTGGCGACCATGACGGCAGCTGGATAATGATAAGCGACGCGGACTTTGCAGGCGGAGCAAACTCCTTTGCGGCAACGGTAAAGGGCAAGGGCGTTATCGAGATAAGGCTCGATTCGCAGGACGGCAAAACGGTCGGCAAGCTTGGTTTCGACACCGGCGACAGCTATGACACCATTGTCTGCGAGCTTGAAAAGATGATTTCCGGCAAGCACGACCTGTATCTTGTCCTCGGCGGAGAGTTTAACTTTGACGAGTGGCAGTTTGCGTGTCTGCTTGGCGAGTAAGGCATATTATAAATAGATTCCTCCCTCGAACGCTGATGATGTCTGAGTTTGGGGGAGGATTTTTTATTCTCTGCGGGGGCGCACCCCCTCCCCGATTTTGTCCGTTCTCGCAGTTTTGCTGTGGAGGCAGCCGAAGTTCAGGGGCGTACGAGTTGATAAGCAGCTTGGCAAAGCGCCAAGCTGCTTATCAACTCGTGCGCCCTGCGGGCGCATAAGCCGCCCGCCCCACCGCAGTATGAGGGGGTGCGTGTGCGGGACACTCAGATGGTAAAGCAAATAGTTGACCATCAATAAGCTTTGTGATATAATACCTTTAAAACCATACCTGAGCAAAGGAAAGGAAGTTTTTTATGAGAGAAAGTATTTTAACCGTCCCGATAAGCGAAATTTTCGAGCCGAAATGCGGCTGTCCCATCTGCACCATGCGCGATATCTTGGAAAAGCGCACCGTTGAATACATAATGGGAGCCGCCATGATGGAGCCGGATGTCCGCATAGAAACCAACCGCTTGGGCTTCTGCCACGAGCATTTTTCGCAGATGCTCAAACAGAAAAACCGCCTTTCCCTTGCGCTGATGCTTCAGACACATATCGAGACTGTCAACAAGGAAGTATTCTCAAAAAAGGGCTTGTTTGAATCCGGAAAAAAGAAGCAGCAGCTTATGTCCTATAAAAACAGCAGCTGCTTTGTCTGCTCAAAGGTGGAGTGGGCAATGGAAAGGCTTATGGTGACGGTTTTTGATATGTATGAAAACTCCAAGGAGTTCCGTGCGCTGTTTGCCGAGCAGGAATATATCTGTATGCCGCACTGCGAAATGCTGATAAACGCGGCGGTGGACGGCATGAATAAGAAATTTGTCGGCGATTTTACCGACGTTTGCCGCACTCTTGCCGGAAACTATGCCAAAACGCTTTACGACGATGTTTCTCACTTCTGCTCGATGTTCGACTACCGCAACTCAGGTGCTGATGCCGACTGGGGCAACTCCCGCGATTCGGTTGAAAGGGCTATTAAATTTTTGACTTCGAGATAAACTATATGGAATATCCACAAAAAGCTTAAAGAGCGCACCAATCCCGAAAATAAAGGAGCAACTGCAATGATATTATCCAAGACATCCCCGAAAGAAAAATACGAAGTAAGCGGAAGCGACATCATTCTCCACGAAAAGGATCTGATCCTTTCGGAGACCCTCGACTGCGGGCAGGCGTTCCGCTGGTACAAGGTGGCAGAAAACACCTACAGCGGCTACTATCTCGACACACCGCTTGAAATCAGCGGGAGCGACGGCGTTTTCACCCTTAAAAACACCACTGAGGACGATTTTTTAAACATCTGGTACGACTATTTCGACCTCGGAACCGACTATTCCGAGCTGAAATCCAAATATTCCGCCGACCCCACCCTAGCGAATGCCTGTGAATACTCCCGCGGAATGAGGTTACTTAGGCAGAACCCATGGGAGACGCTTGTTTCCTACATATTCTCCTCGAACAACACCATCACCAACATAAAAAAGATAATCGCGCGGCTGTTTGAGCATTACTCTCACTTTCCCTCCGCCGAGGAACTTGCAAGCGAGACTGAGGAAAGCCTATCCTATCTTCGCGCTGGATTCCGTGCAAAGTATATCTTAGACGCAGCCGAAAGGGTGGCAAGCGGGGAAATCTCCTTAAAAGCAGTCAAAGCTATGCCCTACCCGCAAGCAAAGGCAGAGCTTATGAAGATTAAGGGCGTTGGTCCGAAGGTTGCCGACTGCGTTTTGCTGTACGGACTTCACTTTGAAGAGGCGTTCCCCATCGACGTTTGGATAAAGCGCGCCTTGGAAACCTTCTACCCGCAGGGACTGCCCGAGTGCGTCCGTGGGACTGAAGGTATCGCACAGCTTTATCTGTTTAATTATATCAGGAATTTGTAAAACAGACACCGCGTGATTATTGGCTTTGCGATTATGATGTTGTTTCGCGATAAATCGGTATTTGTGGAGTGTTTAAATGAACATCATTACTTATGAAGAAAAATACAGAGACGATATGATTTCAATGGTAATCGACGCCAGAACCGCGCTCGGATTATCAGCCACTGTGCGCGACGACTTGTATGATATTCAAAAGAATTATCTCGACAAGGGAGATTCATTCTGGTTGGCTGTTGATAGCAATGATAGTGTAATCGGATGTCTTGGATTTTCCAGAATCGACGATACAAACGAAGCCTTTTTGCATCGTTTCTATGTTAAGGCATCAAAAAAGCGTAATGGTATCGGGACAGAATTACTGCATACGGCTGAACAGGAAATGAAAAGGCGGGGCATTACGGTTTCAAAAGTTCATCTTGGAGCTCCCAAAGAGAAATGGTTTGAGTCGTATGCGTTTTACCCGAAACACGGGTATATTGAATATGAGCCAAGATATATGAGAAAAGAGCTATAAATTACTGCTTAATGAAAGAATATCTCAGCTATGAAAAGCGCAAGAATAGAATCGCGCTGAGCGATGCTGCCGATGTATCTCTTAAAGTGTGGTTTTATTTTGTTGAAAATGATTTTCGCGATAGATTTGTATTTATTGGAGTATATCAAAATGTATTATGAAGAGATTACAATAGAACATTTAGATGAACTGGCAAGCTCATATGTTGAAACCTTCAATTCGGAGCCGTGGAATGATGAATGGACAATATGTACAGCTGAAAAAAGATTACATCAGATGATAAATACAGAAGATTCATATGGTTTATGTGCATATCGGGATGGAGTTATGTGCGGAGCAATTATAGGATGTATGGAGCAGTTCTATAACGGAATCATGTTTAACGTGAAGGAGTTCTGGGTAAAAAACGGTATGCGGGGTAATGGTATTGGAACTCAGATATTCGTAGAATTTGAAAAGAAGCTGAAAGAAAAACAAGTCAGTGAAATTATTTTATTTACTTCCAAAGGTGATTTTACAGAGCATTTTTATCATAAGCAAAATATGAAATCCAATCCACAAATGATTTTTATGCATAAAAAAATATAAACTTTCAGTTAATTAAAGGACACTCAACCATGAATCCGCAGGAATAGTAATAGCGCTAAGCGGTGCTGCCACTGTATCTCTTAAAGCATGATTTTATTTTGTTGAAAAAAGTTTTCGCGATTAATCGGAATTTGGGAGGGTATATGAAATACAAATGTCCTTGCTGCGGCTGTTATACTCTGAGCGAAAGACCGGGGTCTTGGGAAATTTGTGAAGTATGTTTTTGGGAGGATGACCCCGTCCAGCGAAAAGATGAAGAATATGCGGGCGGAGCAAATGCCGTAAATCTGAAACAAGCAAGGAAAAACTACATTGAATTCGGGGCTTGTGATCAAAGGCATAAACAATATGTTCGTCCTCAGTTTGATCATGAAAAAAGCGAGATTGATTAAGGTTCCTGCTTAATGAGAGACACTCAACCGCGAAACCCACAGGAATATTCGCCGAATACAATCCCTTTCACTCGGGACACGCCTACCACATAGCCCAGACCCATGCGCTTAGCTATACCTACATCTGCGCCGTGATGAGCAAAAAAGTCGTCAGGCGCGGGACATTATATATTTTAATTTTACGGATGTGTAAAAATGAGAGATTTTATTTTTATCACCGGAGCAAGCGGAATAGGCAAATCTACACTTGCGGGCGGCTTGCTCAGACATTATAAAACCACCTGCATAGAACAGCATATGATACCGGAGTTTATATCGCGGGACGGCTCGGAGCCGATGACCGGAGAGCTTGAAGAAATCACCTGCTGGGAAAATCAGGTGGCTATGCTGCTTTGCTTTCATAAATTAGGCTATAAAAATATAATCGCTTCCGACATTGATGATTTGAGAACTGCGGATATTCCTGCTGTTTTCAAGGGAACAGACTTTATAACGATAAAGCTGATATGCAGTGATTTACATCAGATTCAGGAGCAGATGAAGAATCGTCCGAACAACGGGCTTATAGATTATGAATTGCAGAAGAAGATGAATGAAAAAAACATTAATCGCCCGCCGCTTATCAATGAAGTGGAAATCGACGTTGCCGGCAAATCAATCGAAGAAGTCCTTGAGCAAGCTGTAAATATTATAGAGACTGCACCCTCCCGCCTTGACTATGAATACACAAAGCCCGAAAAGGATTTGTTTTATTCTTGGGTCTTTTCAAATGGATTAAGATAAGAATTTACGATTGCAGGATAACTTCCTGTTTAATGAAAGGATAGCTCAGCCATGAAAACCGCAGGAATAATCGCCGAATACAACCCCTTCCACTCGGGACACGCCTATCACATAGCCCAGACGCGCGCTTTGGGATATACCCATATCTGCGCCGTGATGAGCGAAAACGTTGTCCAGCGGGGGGATATCGCAATATTGGACGCCCATGCAAGAGCTAAAGCCGCCATCGCGGGCGGCGCCGACCTTGTCATCGGGCTTATGCCGCCCTACTCCATCGGCTCGGCACGTGATTTTGCCTCGGCTGGGGTGTCCATCTTAAAAGGTCTTGGGGCGATAGACGCGCTCTCATTCGGTGCGGAATCGGCTGATATTTCCGCGCTTTGCCGGTGCGCGCAGACACTTGAAAAAATTGATAAGGATGAGCTGAAAAGGCTTATGTCCGGCGGGCTGACCTACCCGCAGGCACTCACCAAGGCGTTAAATCGGCTTGGAGACGGCTTCGGGGAGATAGTTTCAGCCCCAAACAACGTTCTTGCCCTCGAATATATCCGCGCGATAAAGGACAGCGGGATAACCCCGATAGCGATAAAGCGCACCGCCGCCCATGACGGAGACACACCATCCGGCGGGTATGCTTCCGCCTCCTACCTGCGGAAAATCATGCTTTCCGGAGGGGACGTCGGCGATTTTTTGGGATACGCCTACGACGAAGGGGACGTGTCGGGAATTGACAAAATCGAAAGCGCGATTCTATGGCAGCTGGCTTTAGCTTCGCCTGAAGAGATACTTTCCGCACCCTACACCGGCAGCGGAATAGGTAGGCGAATTGTAAAAAATGCAATGACCGCCGGCAGTCTCGGCGAGCTTTTTGAAGCCGCGAAGACGCGGAACGTCACCCACGCGCGGGTGCGCAGGGCGGTTCTGGCGATAGCCTTGGGCATAACCGCCGCTGATATACAGTCGCCGCCCTATGCAAGGGTGCTGGCGGCGAACAGCAGGGGGCTGGAGATTCTGGCTGAGTGCAAACGCAGGGCAAGTATTCCGATTTCGACCTCGCTCGCCGACCTGTCAAAAACAAGCGAACACGCCCGCCGCTGTGCGGAGCTGAGCGAGAAAGCCTCGCGGCTGAGGTTTCTGGCACGGGCGGACGCGGGAAACGGCGCTTTTGTGCCGGAAGCGGCGAGGAAGGCTCTTATTATAAAATGAAAAATCCCACCCCCCGACATCAAATCGGAGAGTGGGATATTATTATAAATCAATGTTCTGCCCGTACTTACTATTTAAGGCTTCCGGCAGGGAATTTAACCTCTACCGGCTTCTTTCCGGTCAGGCTTACGCTCAGCTCATCCGGCTGGGAGGTTCCGAAGTAGAGAGTAGTCTCGGCGTCGCTGTCGAGATATCTTACGCCGTCGTCGTTTACAACGGTGATGTTCTTAAGCGGGATATCCACGGTTACTGTCTTCTCTTCGCCCTCTTCAACAGCAACCTTCTTGAAGGCGCAAAGGGCTTGATTCCTTACGGCGTCCTTGGACGAAGACTTAAAGTAAACCTCGATAACGTCCGCTCCTGCCTTGCCGCTGTTCTTAACGGTTACATCTGCCTTGAGCGTATCTCCATCCTTCTTAACGTTTACGGCTGTCACCTTGATATCAGAATAGGTCAAACCAAAGCCGAAGGGATAAAGGATGTGGTTCTTGGAGTAATCGTCGTAGCGATAGGTGCGGTCGCGCATGAAGTAATCGGTGAATTCGGGCAGCTGATCGATATCCTTATAGAAGGTAACAGGCAGCTTGCCGGAAGGCGAAACCTTTCCGAACAGGATATCTGCGATCGCCTTGCCGCCCTCCGAGCCGGGGTAGAACGCCTGCAAAAGTGCATTTTCGCGGTCGGTGTTGATGTTGAGCGACGAGCCGGAGGCGATAATGATAACGGTGGGCTTGCCGACATCCAAAACAGCCTCAACAAGTCTCTGCTGGGACTTGGGAAGAAGCAGGCTTCTCTTGTCGCCGGAGCCGTATTCGTTGCCCTGGTCGCCCTCTTCGCCCTCTAAGCCTTCGTCAAGACCTACGCAGAGAACAACAACGTCGGCATTTGCCGCAACCGCCTTTGCTTCGGCAAGTCTGTCCATGGGAAGAGCAAGACCCTCCGACTTCTCGCGGACGATATTTGCACCCTCGGAGTAAAGAACTCTGCCGTCGAACTCGTCCTGAATGCCCATAAGGATGGTTTCGTATCTCGAAGCGGTGCCGTAGTAGTTGCCCCTGAGTGCGCCGATGTTCTGAGCGTTGGGTCCGATAACGGCGATAGTATCTATCTTGGATTTGTCAAGCGGGAGTATACCGTCGTTTTTGAGAAGTACGCAGGCAGTCTCGGCGGCTTTTCTCGAAAGTGCCAGGTGTTCCTTGGTTTCAACGTCCTTGTAGCCAAGCTTGTCATATTCGGTTTCGTCAAACATACCCAGTCTCATTCTGGTTCTGAACAGATGCTCGCAGGCGGTGGTTATCTCCTCCTCGGTGACAAGACCCTCCTCGTAAGCCTTGTAAAGGTGCAGGTAGGTGTTGCCGCAGTTTACGTCGCAGCCGTTCTTAAGCGCAAGCGCAACCGATTCGGTGGCGGTAGCAGTTACGTGATGGTGCATATGGAAGTCTGCAATCGCCCAGCAGTCGGAGACGAAATAGCCGTCAAAGCCCCATTCCTTCAGGCAGGAGCTGAGGTATGAGCTGCCGCAGCAGGGTTCTCCGTTGGTGCGATTGTATGCGCCCATAACGCCCTCAACCTTTGCTTCCTTAACAAGAGCCTCGAACGCAGGCAGGTAGGTCTCCTCTAAATCCTTCTTATCGGCAACAGCGTCAAACTCGTGGCGGATAGCTTCGGGTCCTGAGTGAACCGCAAAGTGCTTAGCACAAGCGGCTGCACGCATAACCTCGCCGTCGCCCTGCAAGCCCTTTACAAAGGCAACGCCAAGGCGCGAGGTAAGGTAGGGATCCTCGCCGTAGGTTTCGTGTCCTCTGCCCCAGCGGGGGTCGCGGAAGATGTTTATGTTGGGTGACCACAGGGTCAGACCCTTGTAGATATCTCTGTCGCCAAGGCGGGAGTATTCGTTATACTTAGCCCTTGCCTCGGTGGAGATGACATTTGCGATGTCGAAAAGCAGCGTATCGTCAAACGAAGCCGCCATGCCTATAGCCTGCGGGAACATTGTAGCAACACCTGCGCGGGCAACGCCATGCAGACCCTCGTTCCACCAGTTGTAGGCGGGGACGCCCAAACGCTCGATAGCGGGAGCGTCGTACTTAAGCTGCTCGCACTTTTCCAGAACGGTCATGCGGGAAACTAAGTCCTTTGCGCGCTCCTCGCAGGATTTTGTTTTATCCTTGTAGATTTCCATTTTTGTATGCAGTCCTTTCAGTTGAATTTATGTAATGCAAAAGCAATTTTTGCTTGAGTATATTGTACTAAATATTGTGTGGGATTGTCAATACCTTTTCTGATATCAGGCAATATTTATTTAAAATGCACCGTGCGGGACAATCGCGCAAAAATATCAATATAAATATGAAATATGTATTACATTTGCTTGCGAAATGAATACAATAGTGTTATAATAGGCTATAGAACCGCAAACAATAATATCGAAATATTTAAAAGGAGATGTCATATATGGCGCAGTCAACGCTCACAGCAAGGATAGATTCAAACGACAAGGCAAAGTTCGACGCTTTCTGCTCGAACGTCGGCATGAGTTCCTCAACGGCGATAAATATGTTTGTTAAAGCCGTTTTAAGGGAAAACCGCATTCCGTTTGAGATAGCTCAGCCCATCGACCCGTTCTTTTCCGAATCCAACATGGCATATGTAAAAAAATCGGTCAAGGAGCTGCGTGAAGGCAAGGGTACCGTTCACGAGCTTATTGAAGAAAACGAATAAGGCAGATATTAAAGACATTAAATAAATCAGAAAGGCAGAAAAATTATGTCAAAGCTATCAATAATAGGCGCAGGAAACATGGGCTACGCCATCCTCAGCGGAATCATAAAAAGCGGCATATGCCGTCCTGAGGAAATCGCGGTTGCGGATAAATCGGAGAGCTGCCGCACACGTGCCGAGAGTCTCGGCGTGAGGGTATATGAGAGTGCGACTGAAGCTGTATCGGGTGCAGAATATGTTATATTGGCAGTAAAGCCGCAGGGGTTCGGAGATATCTCACGCGAGATCGCCCCAAGCCTTAAAAAAGGCGTGGTAATAACCTCGATTTTAGCCGGCAAGCGGATTGAGACCTACGAAGCCGCCTTCGGAAGCGACGCCAAAATAATAAGAGTAATGCCCAACACCCCCGCAATGGCAGGCATGGGCATGAGCGGTCTGTGCAGAAACGCAAACGTGTCGGACGGCGAATTTGCGTTCATATTAAGTGTGTTCGGCTCCTTCGGCGAATCAAGAGAGGTCCCCGAGGGGCTGATGGATACCGTTACCGGCATAAGCGGCTCGGGTCCTGCATACGTTTATATGTTCATAAGCGGACTGATTAAGGCGGCTGTGAAAAACGGCATGAGCGAGGCGGACGCCAAAATCTTCGCGATTCAGACTGTTTTAGGCTCGGCAAAGCTGGCAATGGAAAGTGAGGATTCTCCCGAACAGCTTAAAATCAAAGTCTGCTCCCC
>ENA-UOOC01001321-UOOC01001321.1-human-gut-metagenome-genome-assembly--contig:-C48old-NODE-1321-length-21469-cov-5.750630_pt1 | contig 21469 bp, 15 predicted proteins | sample MGYA00242469_ERZ724016 | MGnify/ENA metagenome assembly ERZ724016 | reverse complement strand
AAACCTTTGGAAGAAACTGATTCCATCGGTGATTTTGCAAGATCGGAAATGAATCCGCAGGAAGAAGTGGCAGATAAGATTCCAGAACTTACAGAGCAGGAAGACATACCGGCACAGGCAGAAGAAACCGCTTCCAATGGGAAAAATAAAAAAAAGAAAAAGAATAAGAAAGAGAAAAAAGAGAAAGAAGGCGGCTTCTGGCAGAAACTTTCCCGGATTATTTTCGGAGAGGATGATGAGGAAGAAAAGCAGGCGGTTGACATCGGAAATACACAGGGAGCGGATGTCAGTGAACTTTCGGAGGAAAACCAGCAGATCTTAAAGGAACTTGAAGGTACAGGCGGTGATGCCGGAAGGGAACCGGAAAAGAAAAAGGAAAAACCGAAAAAAGAGAAAAAACCGAAGAAAGAAAAGAAGCCCAAACAGCCAAAACCGCCGAAACCGAAAAAGGAGAAAAAACCTAAGGAAGTGGATAACACACCGCCGCTGCCAAAGGGACCGGTGATTGCGATTGTTCTTATGGCAGTGTCATTGTTTGCATTTGTCATGATTGTGACAAATCTTTTGGGGTATCAGGCAAACTTAAGTCAGGCAAAGGAAAAATATGAGCAGGGTTCTTATGTGGAGGCATACCGTAAGCTGCAGGGGCTTTCGATCAAGGAGCGCGATGAAAAGCTTTATCATCAGCTGGCAACTCTTGCTGCTGTCTCGGAAAAGTATCAGGCATATCTCGTATTTGATAATTACGGTTCAAAAATTGATGCACTTGATGCACTGGTATGTGCATATGGGCGTTATGACCTGAACCAGAAAAATGCCAAAGAGTATGGCTGTGAAGATCAGCTTGAGAAGATCGGAGGAAAGATTATCAAAGCACTGCTGAAAGATTATGATATGACAGGGGATGAGGCATTGGATATCTACCAGACCAGAAAGCGGGATGATTATACGGTAAAATTGCATCAGAAGCTGAAAGAACTTGGGCTGGGATAAAAAAATAGCAGAAAGTAAGGCAGGAGACTGTTAATTTAGGAGTAAGACCTATATGATTGCAATAATAGACTACAACGCTGGAAATTTAAAAAGCGTGGAAAAAGCATTGCATTTTCTCGGAGAAGACTGTGTGATCACACGTAATTTTCACGAGATTGAGACCGCAGACAAAGTGATTCTTCCGGGAGTCGGTGCATTTGGCGATGCGATGGAACAATTGAAAAAATACGAGCTGGACAAGGTGATTCATCAGGTGACAGCGGAAAATAAGCCATTTCTTGGCATCTGTCTGGGACTGCAGCTTCTCTTTGAGGGAAGCGATGAGAGTCAGGGTGTAGAGGGACTCCATGTGCTGGACGGACAGATTCTGCGGATTCCGGATCAGTCGGGACTTAAGATTCCGCACATCGGGTGGAATTCTCTGCATTTACAGAATGACGGAAGACTTTTTGCTGGGCTGGAGGAAAATCCGTATGTATATTTTGTACATTCCTATTATCTGAAAGCAGCGGATGAACAGATAGTGAAAGCAACCACACAGTACAGTACGACAATTCATGCATCGGTAGAATCCGGAAATACATTTGCATGTCAGTTCCATCCGGAAAAGAGCGGTACGGTTGGACTTTCGATTTTGAAAAATTTTGCAAAGCTGCAGGGAGGAAATGCATAGTGTTTACGAAGAGAATTATTCCTTGTCTGGATGTGAATGACGGACGTGTGGTAAAAGGCATTAACTTTGTGAATTTAAGAGATGCCGGAGATCCGGTAGAGGTCGCAGCAGCTTACGACAAGGCGGGCGCAGATGAAGTAGTCTTTCTGGATATTACCGCATCTTCCGATCACCGTGCAACGGTGGTAGACATGGTGCGTAAGGTTGCAGAGAAGGTGTTTATCCCGTTTACGGTAGGCGGTGGTATCCGTACGGTGGAGGATTTTAAGGTACTGCTTCGGGAAGGTGCCGACAAGATTTCCATTAATTCTTCCGCAATCAATACACCGGAGCTGATTGGAAATGCAGCGGACAAGTTTGGCAGCCAGTGTGTGGTAGTCGCCATTGATGCCAGACGAAGAGAGGATGGAAGTGGCTGGAATGTTTACAAAAACGGCGGTCGTATTGATACCGGGCTTGACGCTGTAGAATGGGCAATGAAAGCTAACAGACTTGGTGCGGGAGAAATTCTTCTGACCAGCATGGACTGCGATGGAACAAAGGCAGGGTATGATATTGAACTGACCAGACAGATTGCAGACAATGTTTCCATTCCAGTGATTGCATCCGGTGGTGCGGGCACAAAAGAACATTTTTATGAGGCCCTGACAGAGGGACATGCAGATGCAGCACTGGCAGCGTCCCTGTTTCATTATAAGGAGCTGGAGATCATGGATCTGAAAAACTATCTGGCAGACCGCGGTGTCTCCGTGCGTAGATAGGAGTGAATGAAATTATGGCAATGATAACAAACGACTGGCTTCCGGCAGTCCGTGAGGAATTCGCCAAACCATATTACCGGCAGCTGTATCAGTTTGTGAAAGAAGAGTATAGCCGCACGGTTGTGTATCCGCCGGCAGAGGATATTTTTAATGCACTGCATTTTACACCGCTTAGTGAGGTAAAAGTACTGATTCTGGGACAGGACCCGTATCACAATGAACATCAGGCACATGGTCTTTCGTTTTCTGTCCTTCCGGATCAGAAAGAAATTCCGCCATCTCTGCAGAATATTTATAAAGAACTGCAGGATGATCTGGGGTGTAAAATTCCAAACAACGGCTATCTGAAAAAATGGGCAGATCAGGGTGTACTGCTTTTGAATACCGTGCTTACGGTGCGGGCGCATCAGGCAAATTCCCATCAGGGAAGAGGATGGGAGCAGTTTACGGATGCGATCATTCAGGCAGTGAATGCGCAGGATCGTCCGATTGTGTATATGTTGTGGGGACGTCCGGCGCAGAGCAAAATACCGATGCTTACAAATCCAAAGCACCTGATCTTAAAGGCACCGCATCCAAGTCCGCTTTCCGCGTATCGCGGGTTCTTTGGATGCAGACATTTCAGTCAGGCAAATCAGTTTCTAAAAGAACATGGAATCGAGCCGATTGACTGGCAGATAGAAGACATTTAAGAAATTTCTTGATAAAAAGAGGAGTGCCCCATTGTCCAATGGACAATGGGGCGAATTATGAAAAAATAACAAGTTAGTAACTTTGCTTTCTTTTATGTTCTTATAATAGCATCTGATTGTGAATAAAATATGAACAAAACGAAAAGAAATTGTTATCTTTTCGTAATTATAACCAAAATACGGAAAAATACCACAAAAGTATTGTAAAAACAGTGAAAAAGCGATAGGATAAAAGAAAGAATTGTGTGAAAGAGGTGATACTATGAGAGGAATTTCGATGTATGATTCATCGTCAGTAAGTACTTTATTTTCCAGTCTGGGTTCTTCGAAAAGCACAGGAAGTGGCCTGTTTGGAATCAATTTAAGTGAGTATGCAAGTATTCGCAGTGGTTCTTATGGCAAATTAATGCGCTCTTATTTTTCAATGGATTCCACGAAGGGCACCTCGAAGTCGGATGACAGCACCAAAAATACGATCGAGGATCTGGCCACGACCACATCAACGTCAAAAGACAGTACCAAGACGCTGGCTGCGATTGAGTCCGATGCCAAGGAACTGACAGACTCTGCCAAGGCATTGTATACCCGCAGTAACAACAAGGTGTTTACAAAGGATTCCGGGGGCAGCTACGATACGGACAAGATCTACAAAGCAGTAAAGCGTTTTGCGGATGATTACAACTCCATGCTGGATACAGCCGGCAAGTCATCGACGAACCGCATTTCCCGGTCGGTAAGTTCTATGAAAAATGAGACTTCTTACAATGAGAAACCCTTAAAGGAAATAGGAATTACGGTCGATGAAAAGACCGGCAGGCTGTCGGTGGATGAGACAACGTTTAAGAGTGCGGACACAGAGAAAATAAAGAACCTGTTCAATGGAACCGGTTCCTACGCATACAGTGTGGCAACAAAGGCAGCCATGACAGAGTCCTATGCAAAGTCAGAAGCCGCAAAATCCAATACATATACGAAGAATGGCACGTATAATTACAATTATAACAGCGGAAATATTTTTACAGATATGTTTTAAATAGTTGAAAATGAGTTTTCGAAATGCAGGAAACCCTCTTTGCTGGACAGACCAGCAGAGAGGGTTTCCTGTTTTTACCAAACAGACAGAGGGTAACAGATTAATCATCTGCCTCCTCATCTGCAGTTGTATTGTATACCTGACGTTTTCTTGCCATAACATCACTTTCGAGATATTCGTCATAAGTAGAAACCTTGTCTACCATGCTTCCATCCGGAAGAAACTCGATGATGCGGTTCGCAGTTGTCTGTACGACCTGATGGTCACGGCAGGCAAACAGGATGACACCAGGGAATTTGATCATACCATTATTCAATGCGGTGATGGATTCCATATCCAGGTGGTCTGTCGGCTCATCAAAGATCAAAACGTTGCTTCCCATGATCATCATGCGGGAGAGAAGGACACGGACTTTTTCTCCACCGGAGAGGACACGCATCTTTTTTACACCATCTTCACCGGCAAAAAGCATACGGCCGAGGAAACCGCGGACATAAGTTGCGTCTTTGATCTCGGAGTATTGGGTCAGCCAGTCAACGATCAGCTCATCGGAATCAAAGATGGCGGTATTATCCTTCGGGAAATAAGACTGGCTTGTTGTAACTCCCCATTTGTAAGATCCTTCATCCGGTTCCATTTCCCCGGCGAGAATTTTAAACAATGTTGTCTTTGCAAGCTCATTTCCACCGACAAAGGCGATTTTGTCATCGTGTCCGACAATAAAGGAAATGTTGTCGAGAACTTTCACACCGTCAATGGTTTTACTGATTCCGTCTACGGTCAGAACTTCATTTCCGATTTCACGGTTTGGACGGAAATCAATGTACGGATATTTACGGCTGGAAGGACGGATGTCATCCAGCTGGATTTTTTCCAGGGCACGCTTACGGGAAGTTGCCTGCTTGGATTTGGAAGCATTTGCGGAGAAGCGGGAGATGAACTCCTGCAGCTCTTTGATTTTTTCTTCCTTCTTCTTGTTGGCTTCTTTCATCTGACGGACAAGAAGCTGGCTGGATTCATACCAGAAATCGTAGTTTCCGGCATACAGCTGAATTTTGCCGTAATCCATGTCTGCAATGTTGGTGCAGACTTTGTTTAAGAAATAACGGTCATGGGAAACCACGATAACCGTGTTTTCAAAGTTGATCAGAAATTCTTCTAACCAAGCGATGGCATCAAGATCCAGGTGGTTGGTCGGCTCATCGAGAAGAAGAATGTCCGGGTTGCAGAACAGTGCCTGTGCAAGAAGTACTTTGACTTTTGCAGCACCCGGCAGGTCTGCCATCTGTGTGTAGTGATCCTCGGTCGGAATTCCAAGACCGTTTAACAGAGTGGCAGCATCGGATTCGGCATTCCAGCCGTCCATGTCTGCAAATTCTGCTTCGAGTTCACTGGCGCGGATACCGTCTTCGTCGGAAAAATCTTCTTTCATGTAGATAGCATCTTTTTCTTTCATGATGTCATACAGCCGTTTATTTCCCATGATGACCGTGTCGAGTACGGTATACTCATCATACTTGAAGTGATCCTGCTGCAGGAATGACAGACGCTGTCCCGGTGTGATGACAATGTCACCGCTGGTTGGCTCTAACTGCCCGGATAAAATTTTTAAAAAGGTAGATTTGCCGGCACCGTTTGCACCGATCAAACCGTAACAGTTCCCCTCGGTAAACTTTACGTTTACATCTTCAAAAAGGGCTTTTTTCCCTAATCTTAAAGTAATGTTATTTGCACTAATCATACGAAAACCTCATTGCTTTACTTAATATGTCTATGATAAAATCACAAATTCTATTATAAACATGACATGGGATATATTTCAAGAAGAAAAACGCTTTCTTGTTGGAAATGTATAGAAATAATGATATAATGGAGAAAGAATTGAACGAAATTGGGGCAAAGCTATGGATTATAGGGAATTTATACAGTTGGATCTGCCTGTCGCAGTTGCAATTGTCAGTTGTGGGGCAGACTGGAGAGTGGAAGAGGCAAACGCAGAGTTTACGGATGTACTTGGATACACGGAAAAGGAACTGCGGGAAACCAGGCCACAAAAAATGGTATATGACGAAGATTATGCAAATCTGGTCAGCGTATTGGAAAATGTTGTCCGGACACATGACAACGGAAAAATGCAGCTTCGTATCGTACGCCCCGATGGGAAAACCCGGTGGGTGGAGATGCGGTGCAGTGTTCTGGCACATTACGATGTAAAACCATATGTGGTTTTATTTTTATGGGATATTGATGAGGAAAAAAGACGGGAAGAACATCAGAAACTGTTGAACCAGAAATATGAGCTGATGGAACAGCTGTCTTTGGAATATCCGTTTGATCTGGATGTGGAAAACTGGACGATGCTGCGCTCGTACCGGCTGATGGAACTGAGGGGACAATACGATTATTCCGAACAATATTTTCCGGTGGATGAAGAAGTTCTGACACTCTGTCCACCGGATCAGGAACTTTTTCTGAAGGCTATGAAAGAAGCTGCCACAGAGGAAAAAACCGGAAGTATGGATACAAGGTTTAATATCCATACGGAAAATGAGACACCGAAATATCTCTGGTTTAGAACTTATTACAAGAGCATTGCAGACCATAATGGACGGATCACCCGGATTATCGGAAGAAGTTTTAATATTGATGAAGATAAGAATCTTCAGGAAGAAGTGCGGAGAGATCCGCTGACAAAACTGCTCAACAAGCTGGAAATCCAAAGGGAGACCGATGCATTTCTGGAAGGAGCAGAAGACGGAACCCATGTATTGTTTCTGATTGATATTGATAATTTTAAAGGTGTCAATGATAATTTCGGGCATACATTCGGTGATACCGTAATCGTAGATGTTGCAAATATCATCAAATCTTTTTTCCGCAACAATGATCTGACCGGAAGGGTCGGTGGGGATGAATTCCTTGTGCTGATGAAGAACACAACACTCGAGAAGGCAAAGGAACGTGCCGGAAATCTTGGAGAAGCACTCTGCAAAGTTTATACGGGGGGCTCCATTCACTACAGGATCTCGGCAAGTATTGGTCTGGCCGCCTGTAACGGTGGGGATGGAAATACATACAGTTCCCTGTTTGAAAAAGCGGATCATGCCATGTACCGTACCAAGCAGGGGGGCAAAAATGGATATGAGATTGCCGGTGCAAAAGATGTGGGAATGATCAGAAACGGAATTAAAAACATTGAGCGGCGGGAAAACATGGGCGCAGAAGACCGTGAATTCCTTGCATTTTCCATCAGTCTTATGGCGCACGCCAAAAATATAGACGGGTCGCTGAATATGCTTTTAAACAGGATTACGGAAAGATACCAGCTGGATCTTGTTATGGTATTTGAGGATAACACCGAAAATGACGGAATGGTCATGACCAATTATTTTGGAAATAATTACTCTTTTTATGGGAAAAGTGCGTTTCCAAAGAAAAGTCCTTCACTAAAGGAACTACAGCCAGGGGAGTATATGATAGTTAAAAATTCACAGAGCAATTTTGCAACGGGGATGGGAAATTATCTCAAGTCAACGGATACATACAACGAAAACGCTCCGTTTTCTGCTGTGGTTGGAAAATTTGAATATGTCGGTGGCTGTACAGGGGAAGTAATTTATGTGTCACTGGACGAAGAACGGCAGTGGCAGCCGGGAGAGTTGGAAATTTTTCAGGAACTGACCCGTATGATGGCTATTTTTGTGTCCCTGCGCTATCGGGTCACGGAAAGCCGGGAACAGATCAGTTCCATCCAGAAAAAAGATCCGCTGACAGGGCTGTACAATCAGGAGGCATTCCGTGAAGCGGTGGTTGAAATTCTGGCACATTCCAAGCCGGATGAAGTATATGCCATTGAGTATATGGATATCAATAATTTTGGATATATCAATGAAAATTATGGCTATAAAGTAGGGGACAGTGTCCTTAAAATGTTTGCACAGGATATCTTTGTGCAGGAGTATTTCCGTGCAGGCTGCCGTTTGTATTCGGATTTTTTTCTGCTTTTGATTGCAGATGAAAGTCAGGAAAAAATGATCGATCGTCTGCACAGCAGAAATAAAAGATTTACCAATATGCAGAATCACAGGTATCCAAACAGTGGAATGGGGGTATCGGCAGGGGTATATATTCTGGAAGACAATAAAATGGACATCGAGTTTGCAATCGAAAATGCCAATCTTGCATGGAAAAATGCAAAAAATACCGGGAAGAGGGATATTACCCTGTATAATCCTTCCCTGCGTATCCAGCGTACCGAGGAGCAGAAAATAGTCGGGGAATTTTATGAGGCATTATACCGGGATGATTTCCAGATGTATCTGCAGCCAAAGTTTATTTTAGGTGACCGGAGTGTTTATGGGGCAGAAGCACTGGCACGATGGAAACGTCCGGATGGAAAGATTCTTCCGCCGGGAATGTTTATTGATTCTCTCGAAAAAATAGGATATATCACAGAGCTTGATTTTTATATTTATGAGGAATTGTTAAAAACACTGGAAAAATGGGACAAGCAGCACCGGAGAAAAATTGTGATCTCAACGAATTTTTCCGGACGGCATTTTGAGTCGGATGGAGAGGAATTTTTAAACCGTATCCAGCATGTGCTTTCCAAATATAGTGTACGTTCTGAATACATAGAGATCGAAGTGACCGAAGGGGTACTGGTAAAGAATGTAGCAGTTCTCGAAAAGTGCATGAACCGGTTGCATGAAATGGGATTTCGTGTGGCAATTGATGATTTCGGAACAGGATATTCTTCGCTTTCCGTGCTTGCAGACATGCCTGCAGATGTTATAAAAATTGACAAAAGTTTTATTAACAAAGGCATGACGGAACAAAAGAAAAATCTGCTTTACGAAATTGGCCGTATGGTAAAGATTTTACATAAAGATATTATTATAGAGGGGGTGGAAACGGAGGAACAGGAGCAGTTCCTCAAAGAAGGTGGATTCACCTGCGGACAGGGATATTTATGCAATTGTCCGGTTCCGATTGGCGACTTTGAAAAGATGTATTTGTAAAAAAACAAGAAATGCTGTCGCTATCGCTTGATTTTTGGGTGCATTCATCCTATATTATTTAGTTAGAAGACATTCTGATTCAATGTTTTTTATGTTTGAACTTTAATTAAAAATAGGAGGACTAATTCATGAAACGTTCAATGAAAACCATGGATGGAAACCATGCAGCAGCACACGCTTCTTATGCGTTTACTGATGTTGCAGCAATCTATCCTATTACTCCTTCATCTGTTATGGCTGAGGCTACAGATGAGTGGGCAACCGCTGGTCGTAAGAACATTTTCGGACAGACCGTTCAGGTTACAGAAATGCAGTCTGAGGCTGGTGCAGCCGGTACTGTACACGGATCTCTTGCAGCTGGTGCATTAACAACTACTTACACAGCATCCCAGGGTCTGTTACTTATGATCCCGAACCTGTACAAAGTAGCTGGTGAGAGACTTCCGGGCGTATTCAACGTATCCGCTCGTTGTGTTGCTACACATGCACTGAACATCTTCGGTGATCACTCTGATGTATATGCTTGCCGTCAGACAGGTGTTGCAATGCTTTGTGAGTCATCCGTACAGGAAGTTATGGACTTAACTCCGGTTGCTCATTGCGCAGCAATCAAGGGAAGAATTCCATTCATCAACTTCTTCGATGGATTCCGTACATCTCACGAAATTCAGAAGATCGAGACATGGGATTATGAAGATCTGAAAGATATGGTAGATATGGATGCAGTTGATGCTTTCCGTAAGAATGCATTAAATCCAAATCATCCGGTAGAAATGGGATCTGCACAGAACCCTGACATCTTCTTCCAGTCAAGAGAAGCTTGCAACTCTACATACGACGAGCTGCCTGCAATCGTACAGGAATATATGGACAAGGTAAATGCCAAGATCGGCACAGACTACAAGCTGTTCAACTACTACGGGGCTGCTGATGCTGACCGTGTCATCATTGCTATGGGTTCTGTATGTGAGACAATCGATGAGACCATCGATTACTTAATGGCAAAGGGCGAGAAGGTCGGTGTTGTTAAGGTTCGTCTTTACAGACCATTCGTAAAGGAAGCTTTAATCGAGGCTATTCCGGATACTGTTAAGAGAATTGCAGTATTAGACAGAACAAAAGAGCCAGGTTCTCTTGGTGAGCCATTATACTTAGATGTAGTTGCTGCATTAAAGGGATCTAAGTTCGATCAGGTTACAATTACAAGCGGACGTTACGGATTAGGATCTAAGGATACTACTCCTGGACAGATCATTGCAGTATACAACAATACAGAGAAGCCAAGATTTACAATCGGTATTACTGATGATGTTACAAATCTTTCCCTGGAAGTTAAGGAAAATCCTGTTACTACTCCGGAAGGAACTACAAACTGTAAGTTCTGGGGTCTTGGTGCAGATGGTACAGTAGGTGCCAACAAGAACTCCATCAAGATCATTGGTGACAACACAGATATGTACGCTCAGGCATACTTTGATTATGACTCCAAGAAGTCCGGTGGTGTTACAATTTCCCACTTACGTTTTGGACATTCTCCAATCCGTTCCACATACCTGATCTCTCAGGCAAACTTCGTAGCATGTCACTGTACAGCATACATCTACAAGTACAACATGGTTCAGGATCTGGTACCGGGCGGTACATTCCTGTTCAATACACAGTGGACAGTTGATGAACTGGATGAGAAGTTACCGGGTCAGGTAAAGAGATACATCGCAGAGAACAACATCAACTTCTACATCATCGACGGTGTAAAGATCGGTAAAGAGATCGGTCTTGGAAACCGTATCAACACTGTACTTCAGTCAGCATTCTTCTCTCTGACAAAGCTGATTCCGGAAGAGGAAGTTATCAAGCTTATGAAGGACGCAGCTACAAGATCTTATGCTAAGAAGGGTGACGATGTCGTTAAGATGAACCACGACGCAATCGATGCCGGTGCTACAGCATACGTTAAGGTAGATGTTCCAGAGAGCTGGAAGAACTGCACAGATGATGATTACTCTGTAGAAGTTAAGGGAGACAACAAGGAAGTTGTTGACTTCGTTAAGGATATTCAGCAGAAAGTCAACGGACAGCAGGGTAACACAATTCCTGTATCTGTTGTTAAGAAATACGAGACAGGCTGGACTCCATCCGGTACAGCAGCATACGAGAAGCGTGGTGTTGCAACAGACGTTCCTGTATGGGATGCTACCAAGTGTATCGAGTGTAACCAGTGTTCTTATGTATGTCCTCATGCAGCAATCCGTCCAGTCGCTATGACAGAGGCTGAGGCAGCTAAGGCTCCGGAAGGAATGCAGATGAAGGATCTCAACCAGATGCCAGGTTACAAGTTCGCAATCGTTGTTTCCGCATTCGACTGTACAGGATGTGGTTCTTGTGTAAACGTATGTCCTGATAAGGTACAGGCTATCACAATGACCGGATTCGAGGCACATGAGGATGAGCAGAAGTACTTCGATTACGCAGTATCTCTTGAGGATAAGGAAGATGTTATCGAGAAATTCAAACTTAACTCTGTTAAGGGATCTCAGTTCCGTCAGCCATTACTTGAGTTCTCCGGAGCTTGTGGTGGATGTGGTGAGACACCTTACGCTAAGTTAATTACCCAGTTATTCGGTGACAGAATGTACATTGCAAATGCAACTGGATGTTCTTCTATCTGGGCAAACTCTTCACCTTCTACACCTTATACAACAAACAAGAAGGGTCATGGTCCTGCATGGTCTAACTCACTGTTCGAAGATGCAGCAGAGTTTGGTTATGGTATGTTACTTGCTCAGAGAGCAATCCGTGACAGATTAAAGAACGAGCTGGATGAGATCGCAGCTAACACAGATAAGGCTGATGTTAAGGATGCCATCAAGGAGTGGAATGATACATTCGCTTCCGGTATCGAGAACGGACCAGCTACAGAGAAGTTAGTAGCAGCATTAGAGGCTTGCGGATGCGATGCTTCCAAGAATGTATTAAAAGAGAAAGATTTCCTCGCTAAGAAGTCCCAGTGGATCTTCGGTGGTGATGGATGGGCATACGACATCGGATTCGGTGGTGTTGACCATGTATTAGCATCTGGTAAGGATATCAACGTAATGGTATTCGATACTGAGGTTTACTCTAACACAGGTGGACAGTCTTCTAAGGCTACTCCTACTGGAGCAATCGCACAGTTCGCCGCAGGTGGAAAAGAGACAAAGAAGAAGGATCTTGCCGGTATCGCAATGAGCTATGGTTATGTATATGTAGCACACATCTCTATGGGTGCTGATATGAATCAGTGTGTTAAGGCTCTTGCAGAGGCAGAGGCTTATCCGGGACCATCACTGATCATTGCTTACGCTCCATGTATCAACCATGGTATCAAGAAGGGTATGAGCAAGGCTCAGACTGAGGAGAAGTTAGCAGTTGAGTCCGGATACTGGTTCAACTTCCGTTACAACCCAACACTTGCTGTAGAAGGCAAAGATGCATTCTCATTAGACAGCAAGGAGCCTACAGGCGATTATCAGGCATTCTTAAAGGGTGAGAACCGTTATGCATCTCTTGCGAAGTTCAACCCGGAGAGAGCTGCTGAGTTATTTGCAAAGGCTGAGAAGAACTCTAAGGATGAGTATGATCACTTAAAGAAGTTAGTAACTCTTTACGCTGGTAAATAATTGATCCGGAAACAGAGGAATACAGATAAACCGCAGGGACGAATGTCCCTGCGGTTTTTAATTTGCATATGGTAAAAGGGGAGGAAGAGGCATGTTGGAAAATAGTTATCCGATCCGCACGGATCTGGCACTCGAATCACAGGAGCGGTTGCAGGAAGACCAGGCAGATATGCGCGGCATCCGTGTTCTGGAAGAACGGCGGGAAAATGGAGTGATTGTCAGTACCGTGATGATCGAGACCGAGAATGCATCCGTTGCGATGAGAAGGCCAAAGGGGACGTACATTACAATCGAGGCGCCGGAGATGATAGAGGAAGATGCCGGATACCACAGGGATATTTCTTTGGAGCTGGCAAAGATCATGCGGAATCTTCTGCCGGGAAAAGAGATTGAAAAAAATTTAAAAAAGGGGCTGGAAGTCGCGGCACTGGTTGTCGGACTGGGCAACCGGGAAGTGACGCCCGATGCGCTGGGACCGAGAGTGGTGGATAATTTATTTATCACCCGCCACATCCTGAATGAATTCGGAACGTACGCATTCCAGAGAGAAGATGTGGGAAAAGTCAGCGGAATCGTGCCGGGGGTTATGGCGCAGACCGGTATGGAATGTGTGGAGATCTTAAAGGGTGTGGTAAAAGAGACGAAACCGGATTTTCTGATCACGGTCGATGCGCTGGCGGCAAGAAGCATCCGGCGGCTGGGACGGACGATCCAGCTGACGGATACGGGAATCACGCCGGGAAGCGGAATCGGCAATCACCGCAATGCCATCAACCGCAAAAGTGTGGGCGTTCCCGTGATTTCCCTCGGTGTGCCGACGGTCGTGGATGCGGCAACGATTGTCTCGGATGCCATGACGGAATTTATTTCCGCATTATCGCTTTCGGATCTGCAGAAGCTGGATGAGAGGGAGCGGCAGGAACTGGCAAGGGAACTGCTCTCGCCACAGCTGAATGGTCTTTTTGTCACACCGAAAAACATTGATGACTCGATCAAAAATTTAAGTTTTCTGATTTCGGAGGGACTCAATATTGCGCTTCTGGGAGATAAAGAGGAATAGGGACAAAAGAAAAGGCATATAATTCTCTCAAGGTGGTGATAGGGTGAGGAGACGATTGCTTCTTTTTCTGGTGACGATAGATTTTGTGCTGGTCTGTGCTTTTGCGTATTGCTGGGGTGGCGGACTGGTGCAGTTTCTGGGGCAGAATCTGTCCCTGAAATTTTATAACGGAGTGCTTAATCTCTATGTGCCGGGGGTATTGGGGGCGCAGGAGGAAGGAATTCCGAATATATACCGGGATGTGACGGCTTCCATGTATCCGGCAATTGCACAAAACGAGCAGCGGCTGTGGTATGAATCACAGGAGGAAAACCTGGCGTATTATGAGAATCAGGCAGCAGAGGAAAATGAACAGGCAAAGCAGATCATTGCGGAAAATGAAAAGGCGGTAACGGAACAGCCAGTGCAGCAGGAAAGTCAGAATGTGGACGAGACCCCGACACAAAAAGAGTCCAAAAAGCCGGAGAAAAAAACAGAAACCTCCGGGAAAAAAGTTTCTGTCAACCGCAAAAAACTGCAGGATTTTGATTATCTGAGACAGACCTTTTATCAGGTCGATAATACGACGACCATCGGGAAAAATCAGTTGGACGTGGATAAGCTGATGAAACCGGATCTAAAGATTGACCAGTCGGTGGACGGTCCGCAGATTTTAATTTATCATACCCATTCCCAGGAACGGTATGCCGATTCCAAAGATGAAAAAACGGGTGTTGTCGGAGTGGGAGATTATCTGACGGAATTGTTGGAAGAGGAAGGATTTCAAGTCATGCATCATAAAGGAGAATATGATGTGGGCGACCGGGATCATGCATATTCCAAGGCAGCCCCGTCGATTCAGAAAATCATAAATGATAATCCATCGATTCAGGTAGTGATCGATTTACATAGAGACGGCGTGGGAGAAAACACGCGTCTGGTGACAACGCAAAACGGAAAAAAGATGGCAAAGATCATGTTTTTTAACGGACTGAGCAGAACAACGGCTTCCGGGGATATTCCGTATTTAAAAAATCCGTATATTTCCGATAATCTGGCGTTTTCGTTTCAGATGCAGCTTGCCGCTGCGGAATATTATCCGGATTTTACAAGGCGGATTTATCTAAAAGGGTACCGCTTTAATATGCATTTCTGCCCGAAGAGTATGCTGGTGGAAGTGGGCGCACAGACGAATACGTTTGAGGAAGCAAAAAATGCGATGGAACCACTTGCAGATCTGTTTGCAAAAGTGTTGAAATAACGGCTGTAAATGTTACAATGTACTTATATGAGGAGGGCATTTTTATGGTTGATTATACAGAAGGCTCAGGCAGACAGTATCACACAGGCGTGGGACCGCAGGACATAGGTAAGTATGTGATCCTGCCGGGAGATCCCAAACGATGTGCAAAGATTGCGGAATTTTTAACGGATGCAAAACAGGTGGCAGATAACCGGGAATTTACGACTTACACAGGAACGTTAGATGGCGTCAGGGTGAGTGTGACTTCCACCGGAATCGGCGGACCGTCGGCTGCGATTGCCATCGAGGAGCTTTCCAAATGCGGTGCACACACGTTTTTGCGTGTAGGCACCTGCGGCGGAATGCAGGAAAATATACTTGGCGGAGATCTGGTGATTGCAGACGGAGCGATCCGGATGGAGGGGACAAGCCGCGAGTATGCACCGGTCGAATATCCGGCTGTCCCGGATTTTACAGTGACTACTGCACTGGTACAGGCAGCAAAAAAACGCGGGATACGTCATCATGTCGGTGTTGTACAGAGCAAGGATTCCTTTTTCGGACAGCATGAGCCACAGATTATGCCGGTAAGTTATGAGCTCACGCAGAAATGGCAGGCATGGCTTAGGATGGGATGTCTGGCATCGGAGATGGAATCGGCGGCGCTTTTTATTGCCGGAAGTTTTTTGCATGTGCGTGTGGGCGCCTGCTTTCTTGTCCTTGCCAATCAGGAGCGGGAAAAAAGGGGGCTGCCGAACGTGCAGGTGCATGATACAACGCAGGCAATCGCTACAACTGTGGATGCCATCCGGTTGCTGATACAGGAGGATAAAGATGCAGACAGATTATAAAGAACTGATCCGGAGTGCGTTTCAGGCGAGAAGGCGGGCGTATACACCGTATTCCCGTTTTCAGGTGGGTGCGGCTCTTCTGGCCAAAAACGGAACTGTGTATCAGGGATGCAATATAGAAAATGCTTCCTATCCTGCAACAAACTGTGCCGAACGTACGGCATTTTACAAGGCGGTCAGTGAGGGTGTGCGGGAATTTCAGGCGATTGCAATCGTTGGTGGAAGTGTTTTGTACCAAAAAACGGCAGAGGAAACCCAATGTACGGATCTTTGCAGTCCGTGTGGAATCTGCAGACAGGTGATGCGGGAATTCTGTCCGGGAGATTTTGAGATTGTACTTGCAAGGTCCCAGGAGGACTATGAAGTACACACGCTGGAGGAACTGCTGCCTCTTAGTTTTGGACCGGAAAATCTTAAGAAACAGGGAGGGGAGTAAATCATGGACAGACGATTGAAACGTGTTTTTGTAATAGTACTCGATTCGATGGGAATGGGAGCGATGGCAGATGCCGCACGCTTCGGAGATGAAGGTGCCGATACATTAGGGCATATTTCACAGACCGTGGAACATTTTTATATTCCAAACCTGGCATCTTTAGGGCTGGCAAACCTGAAATCCTTAAAACAGGTACAGCCGCAGGAACATCCACTTGGATATTATGCGGCACTGAATGAAAAAAGCAACGGAAAAGACACCATGACCGGACACTGGGAGATGATGGGGATTGAAACAAAAAAGCCTTTCATCACCTTTACGGAACATGGATTTCCGCCGGAGCTGATCGCAGAGCTGGAAAAAAGATGCGGCAGAAAAATTATAGGAAACCGGGCGGAAAGCGGAACAAAGATTTTAGAGGAACTCGGCGAGCAGGAAATCAGGGAAGGAAAGCTGATCGTGTACACATCGGCAGATTCGGTTCTGCAGATCTGCGGGAACGAGGAGACGATGGGATTAGAGACCCTGTATCATTACTGTGAGATTGCCAGGGAACTGACGATGCGTGATGCGTGGAGGGTGGGACGCGTGATCGCCCGCCCGTATGTGGGAAAGAAAAAAGGCGAGTTTGTCAGAACCAGCAACCGCAGGGATTATGCGTTGAAACCGACCGGTCCAACAGCATTAAATGCGCTTCAGGAAGCCGGATATGACGTGCTGGCAGTCGGAAAGATCCATGATATTTTTGACGGATACGGAATTACAAAAAGTCTGCATTCGACCAGCAGTGTCCATGGGATGGATCAGACCATTGCGCTGGCCCAATCCGATTTCTGCGGTTTGTGCTTTACCAATCTGGTCGATTTTGATGCCCTGTGGGGACACCGGAGAAATCCGATCGGATACGGAGAGGAAATCGAGCGGTTTGACAAAAAGCTCGGAGAACTTATGCCACTGCTTAAAAAAGAGGATCTGCTGATGATCACGGCGGACCATGGAAACGATCCAACGTACAAGGGGACGGATCACACAAGAGAGCAGGTGCCGCTGCTTTTGTATTCGCCATCCGATCAGGAAAGCGGGCCGCTCCCGACACAGGATACATTTGCGGTGATCGGGGCGACCATTGCGGATAATTTTGGAGTGCAGATGCCGGCAAATACGATCGGCACATCACTTCTTCCGTTGTTATAGTTTGCAGAAGAGAGGGAAAAGCCGATGATGAATCGATTTATTGCACACAATATGCCAAAAATAGAGCTGCACTGTCATCTGGACGGTTCGGTGAGCCTGCCCCTGATCCAGAAACTGATGCAGCAGGAGAAAAAAGAGCCGCTGGGCCTGGAAGAATTGCGGGAAAAACTGGTGGCACCGATGGACTGCAGTTCACTGGCAGAGTATCTGGAGAAGTTTGAACTGCCGCTTGGTTGTCTGCAGACGAAGGAGGGGCTTTCGGCAGCAGCACAGGATCTGGCACTTTCTGCAGCAAAAGAACAGGTCAAGTATCTGGAAGTGCGTTTTGCACCTGCATTTTCCATGGAGCAGGGGCTTTCGGTCCGGGAAATCTTAGAGAGCGTCCGGGATGGCCTGAAAAAAGCAGAAGAAAAAGCGGACATCCTGACCGGAATGATTGTCTGCACCATGCGCAATCTGGAAACCGAAAAAAATATTGCCATGTTAAAAGAAGCGCGGGAATTTCTCGGAAACGGTGTTGTTGCCTGTGATCTGGCAGGGGATGAAAAGGCGTACCCGACAGCAGCGTTTGCGGACGTATTTGCCACTGCAAAAAAATATGGCATGCCATATACCATCCATGCAGGAGAATGTGGAAGCAGGGAAGAAATCCGTACGGCCATTGAACTGGGAACATCGCGGATCGGTCACGGAATTGCCATGAGCGGGGACGAGGAATTAAAGAAGGAAGTTGCAGAGAAAAAGATCGGAGTGGAACTGTGTCCGACGAGTAATCTGCAGACAAAGGCGGTCACGGATTTTACAGACTATCCGTTTAGGGAATTTTACGATGCCGGAATTTTGCTTTCCATCAATACGGACAACCGTACCGTCAGCGATACCAGCTGTACGGATGAATATATGCGTCTGGCAGAAGCCGGGATGTTTCAAGAGCCGATGTGTGAGAAAATTTATATGGCTTCGCTGCATTCAGCATTTGCGGACGATGATACCAAACAGGTATTATGGAAAAAGTGGATGTCAATGTTTGATTTATAGATCTGTTTTCGGTATAATGTAACATTGCGTAGGTTCTATCAGCATCTGATGGACCGTACTTATCAAACGATAAATTATAGTAGAAAGAAAAAGAGGAATAAGATGTCAATCGATCAGAGCAAAATTCGTAATTTTTGTATTATTGCCCATATTGATCACGGTAAGTCTACACTTGCGGATCGAATCATAGAAAAAACAGGAACGCTGACCAGCCGTGAGATGCAGGCACAGGTTCTCGATAATATGGATCTGGAGCGTGAGAGGGGAATCACGATCAAATCCCAGGCAGTGCGCATCATTTATCAGGCAAAGGATGGAGAGGAATATATTTTTAACCTGATTGATACGCCGGGACACGTGGATTTTAATTATGAAGTATCCCGGAGTCTTGCAGCGTGTGATGGTGCCATCCTGGTTGTGGATGCCGCACAGGGTGTGGAAGCCCAGACACTTGCCAATGTCTATCTGGCACTGGATCATGATCTGGATGTGCTTCCGGTCATCAATAAGATTGATCTGCCGAGTGCACGCCCGGAAGAGGTCGCACAGGAAATCGAGGATGTGATCGGTATCGAGGCGATGGATGCTCCGCGTATTTCTGCAAAGACCGGACTGAATATTGAGGAAGTGCTTGAACAGATCGTGACAAAGATTCCGGCACCTGCCGGAGATCCGAAGGCACCGCTTAAGGCGTTGATCTTCGATGCGCTGTATGATTCCTATAAGGGTGTAATTGTTTTCTGCCGGATCAAGGAAGGTACCGTCAAAGTGGGAACCAAAATCAAAATGATGGCCACAGGAGCCGAGGATCTGGTGACAGAAGTGGGATATTTCGGTGCCGGGCAGTTTATTCCGTGTGACGAGCTTTCCGCAGGTATGGTTGGATATATCGCGGCGAGCATTAAAAATGTGCGCGATACACGTGTCGGAGACACTGTGACAGAGCTCGACCGCCCGTGTGCAGAACCGCTTCCGGGATATAAAAAGGTCAATCCGATGGTGTACTGCGGATTATATCCGGCAGACTCTGCCAAGTATCCGGATCTGCGGGATGCGCTTGAAAAACTGCAGGTCAATGATGCATCGTTACAGTATGAACCGGAGACATCCCTTGCCCTGGGATTTGGATTCCGCTGCGGATTTCTGGGATTACTGCATCTTGAGATTATTCAGGAGCGTTTAGAGCGTGAGTTTAATCTGGATCTTGTGACTACGGCACCCGGTGTTATTTATAAGGTGCACAAGACCAACGGAGAAGTGTTTGACCTGACCAATCCGTCCAATCTGCCGGACCCTTCGGAGATTGAATATATGGAGGAACCGTTTGTATCGGCAGAGATCATGGTAACCAGCGAGTATGTCGGGGCAATTATGAAGCTTTGTCAGGAACGCCGCGGTATTTATATCAGCATGGATTATATTGAAGCAACCCGTGCCGTGATCAAATATGATATGCCACTGAATGAGATTATTTATGATTTCTTTGATGCATTAAAGTCGCGGTCCCGCGGATATGCCTCTTTTGATTATGAAATGAAAGGATATGTCCGTTCCGACCTTGTCAAACTGGATATTCTTATTAATAAGGAGATGGTGGACGCCTTATCCTTTATTGTATTCAAAGACAGTGCATACGACAGAGGCCGTAAAATGTGTGAGCGTCTGAAAGAAGAGATTCCGAGACATCTGTTTGAAATCCCGATTCAGGCAGCCGTAAACGGAAAAGTCATCGCTCGTGAAACGGTTAAGGCCATGCGCAAGGATGTCCTGGCAAAATGTTACGGCGGTGATATTTCCCGTAAGAAAAAGCTTCTGGAGAAACAGAAGGAAGGAAAGAAGAGAATGCGTCAGGTCGGCAGCGTAGAAGTGCCGCAGGAGGCATTCATGAGTGTATTGAAACTGGATGAAGACTGATTCTATGAATGAAAAGAAACTGGAATTATATATTCATATCCCTTTTTGCGTGAAAAAGTGTGATTACTGTGATTTCCTGTCCTTTCCGGCAGACAGCAATACACAGATCAGATATGTGCATGCCCTGCTGCAGGAAATCCGTTATTACGGAAATCTGCTTGGGGATTATCATGTCCCGACAATTTATATCGGAGGGGGAACGCCGAGCTGGCTGGAGGAAAATCTGATTTACACCGTGCTGCAGCAGGTTGCTTCGAGTTTTCATGTGGAGTCGGATGCGGAGATCAGCATCGAGTGCAATCCGGGAACGGTGACGGCAAAGAAACTGAATGTCTATCAGAGTGCGGGGATCAACCGCCTCTCGATCGGACTGCAGTCAACAAACAATGAGGAGCTGAAAGCACTTGGAAGAATTCACACGTATGATCAGTTTTTAAAAACGTATGAGCTGGCGAGAAATGCAGGATTTGAAAATATCAATATTGATCTGATGAGCGGTCTGCCTTACCAGACGCTGGACAAATTTTTGGAATCCCTGCAGACGGTGATCCGCCTGAAACCGGAACATATTTCGGCATATTCCCTGATCATAGAAAAGGGGACACCGTTTTATGAACGGTATAAGTTTGACGCAGTGAAGCAGGAAGCGGGGATTCATACAGAGATTCTTCCGGACGAGGATGAGGTATACCGCATTTATAAGGCCACGCAGGATGTACTGAAACAGGCAGGATACCGTCAGTATGAAATCTCTAATTTTGCCCAGCCGGGGTATGCCTGCAGACATAACATCGGCTACTGGACCAGAGAAAATTATCTGGGGCTGGGGCTGGGGGCATCTTCCCTGGTGGAAAATGTCCGGTATACCAACACCCGGCAGCGGTCGGAGTAGGGAGAAGTTTGTGACCACCTGCAGGAGAAG